>Ga0209415_10000404_pt1 | contig 79207 bp, 67 predicted proteins | sample PeaSoiSIISIP2007_FD_187696 | JGI IMG/M metagenome (GOLD analysis project Ga0209415, IMG submission 187696) | Peat soil microbial communities from Weissenstadt, Germany - SII-SIP-2007 (SPAdes) (version 2) | ecosystem: Environmental > Terrestrial > Soil > Wetlands > Peat | place: Germany...
GAAGGGGCTGCGGTTCGCGATTCGCGAAGGCGGCCACACCGTGGGAGCAGGCGCAGTGGTCGAGATTGTTGAGTAACGGGATACTCGAGAAAGAGCGGCAAATATGCGCGAAATTATCACCCTGCAATGCAACGAGTGTAAGAACCGAAATTACACGACCACCAAGAACCGGAAGAAGCATACGGACCGGCTCGAGACGAGCAAGTTCTGCAAGGCGTGCCGCAAGCACACGCCGCACAAGGAAGTGAAATAACGCCCTGGGACGGGCGCGATTTTGGGCGGGCGTTGAATACCCTTCGTCCTGAGAGGCAGACTCAGGGTAGTTAATTCGCCCGTTCGTGGGCGAATGAATTAGGGGAGTAGGTTCAACGGTAGACCGCCGGTCTCCAAAACCGGATGTGGGGGTTCAAATCCCTCCTCCCCTGCCATTTCGGGCTTCGTCCTGCGGGATCGGACGAAGAGTGGGACGCAGGTTTAGGTCTGGAGAAAAACTGGCAGTGGGGCGCGGATGTCCACGACGCGGGCGGAAAAATTGAAGATGGCACAAGATACGCCAGACAATGCGGCACAGCCCTCGCGGCCACGGCCGGAGTGGTTGGAAAACCTGCTCGGCTATCCGCAACGCGCGCGGAAATATATCCACGAAGTGCGCGCGGAGCTGAAACTGGTGGTTTGGCCTTCGGCGACCGATGTTCGCAGCACGACTCTTGTGGTCATTATGACCACGGCGATCTTCGCCTTCTTTTTGTGGATGGTGGACAAGGGCGCTGCACGCGCCGTGGGCTATGTGATCAAGTTGCTTGGACACTGAGGCATTTCCAGTTTGTTGAATTTGGCCGGTGCGCTTTTCATTTTGGATGTGTAACGCCAAGGTCGCTGCGTTGGAACCGAGTTGGGCTCTTGCAAATCGTTGAAGCAGTACAAGGCGAAAACGAACGTATGGCGAAGCAGTGGTACATCATCCACACCTATTCCGGCTTTGAGCGCAAGGTGAAGGAGAGCCTGGAAGGCCGCGTCGCTGCATTCGGCTTGCAGGACAAGATCGGCCAGGTGCTTATCCCCACCGAAGACGTGATCGAAGTCCGCGGCGGGAAAAAAGTAACCGCCACACGGATGTTTTATCCCGGCTATGTGCTGGTCGAAATGGAAATGGACGATTACACCTGGCACGTGGTGCGCAACACCCCGCGGGTAACGGGTTTTGTGGGCTCCGGGCAGACGCCCACTCCTCTGAGCGAGCAGGAAGTGCAGGACATCCTGCACCGCGCCGCCAGCCCGACGGAGCGGCCCAAGCCGAAACTGAAGTTTGAGCGCAACGAACAGGTGCGCATCGTGGATGGCCCGTTCGCGAATTTTACCGGCGTGGTGGAAGAGGTCAACTCCGACCGCAGCACTCTAAAGATTTCCGTCACGATTTTCGGACGCTCCACTCCGGTGGAGCTGGATTTCATGCAGGTGGAAAAAATAGCTTAGAGCAACGATTCGCAGAGGAAAGCAGAGATGGCTAAGAAAGTACAAGCAATGTTGAAACTGCAAGTGCCGGCCGCGAAGGCCGCGCCTTCGCAGCAATTGGGCACGGCGCTGGGTCCGCAGGGCGTGAACATCATGGACTTTTGCAAACAGTTCAACGCCCGCACCGCGAAAGACCCTGAAGGAATGGTGACCCCGGTGGTCATCACGGTTTACAGCGACCGGACCTTCACGTTTATCACCAAGACTCCTCCGGCGTCTGAGCTGCTCAAGCGCGCCGCGGGAATCGTCAAGGGCTCCGCGGAACCGAACCGGAACAAGGTCGGCAAAGTCACCAAGAAACAGGTCGAAGATATCGCCAAGACCAAATTGCCGGACTTAAACACAACGAATTTGGAATCGGCCGTCCGCACCGTGCTGGGCACGGCGCGAAACATGGGCCTGGAAGTGGTGGAGAGCTAAGAAATGAAGAAGCCGGGAAAGAAAATTGAAAACGCGCGCAAGCAGATCCAGGCGCGTCCTTACACATTGGCAGAAGCCGCCGAAGCGCTCAAAAAAGCGCACTTCGTGAAGTTCGATGAAACCGTCGAGTTGGTTGTGAACTTGGGCGTTGATCCCAAACACTCCGACCAGATGGTGCGCGGCACGGTCGTGCTTCCGCATGGTCTGGGCAAGTCCAAGCGCGTGCTGGTTATCGCTAGCGGAGAAAAAGTGCGCGAAGCCGAGGAAGCCGGCGCTGATTTTGCCGGCGGCGAGGAAATGGTTCAGAAAATCCAGGAGGGATGGACGGATTTCGACGCCGTCATCGCCACTCCAGACATGATGAAGTCCGCCGGACGGCTCGGAAAAGTTCTCGGACCGCGCGGTTTGATGCCCAACCCGAAGACCGGCACGGTCACTTTTGAAATTGCCAAAGCCGTGAAGGAAATCAAGGCAGGTAAAGTGGAGTTCCGCGTGGACAAGTCCGGAATCATTCACTCTCCCATTGGGAAGATTAGTTTTGAGGCCGGCAAGCTTGCCGAAAACGCGCATTCACTCTTGGGCGCGGTGATCAAAGCCAAGCCAGCGGCAGCCAAAGGGAAATACGTAAAGCGGGTCACGCTCACCTCAACCATGGGCCCGGGAATTTTGATTCATGAACACGAAGTGGAATCGGCCACCGCGGTGGCGGCGTAATTCAGCGGAGATTTAAGATGAAGAAGCGCAGCGAAAAAGAGAAAGACCTCCAGTTCCTGAAAACGGAGTTGGCGAGTGTTTCCACTATCATCCTCACCACTTTTCAAGGCACCAAGGTGGAGGATGACACCAAGCTTCGGCGTGCGGTCCAGGCCGCCGGAGGCAAGTACAAGGTCGTCAAGAACACCTTGGCGGGGCGCGCCAGCGCCGGCACTCCCGTAGAACCGTTGCTCAAGGATTTGGCCGGGCCGAACTCCATCGCCTACACAGCCACGGATCCAGTCGCGTTGGCCAAGGCGCTCACGAAATATGCCAAGGACGTTCCCGCATTTAAATTCAAAGCGGGCATGGTCGAGGGGCGCGTCCTTTCCATCGTGGAGATTCAACAGCTTGCGACTTTGCCCTCGAAGGAAGAGCTCTACAGCAAGCTCATGTTCCTGTTCAACGCGCCGGCACAGCGTATCGCGACGGCATTGGCGGCAGTTTCACGCAACATGGCCGTGGTGGTCAGCGAAGCGGCCAAGGCCAACAAGTTTGGGGCGGGCGAATCAGCGTCCACGCCGGCACCTGTTTCTGAATAACCGGTTTTTGAATTTCTTAGAGGAGAGGAAAAAAGGCAATGGCTAATAAAGTTGATGGGATTCTCGAGGAAGTGAAAGGGCTTACGCTGCTGGAAGCTGCCGAACTGGTCAAGAAAATGGAAGAGACCTTCGGCGTTTCCGCAGCCGCCGCGGCCCCAGTCGCAGCCGCCGGGGGCGGCGGTGGCGCAGCACCCGCTGCGGAAGAGAAGACGGAATTCTCCGTCGTGCTCACCGAAGTTGGAGGCAACAAGATCAACGTCATTAAGGCGGTCCGCGAAGTAACCAGCCTGGGCTTGAAGGAAGCCAAGGATTTGGTGGACGGCGCGCCCAAACCGGTCAAGGAAGGCGTCAACAAAGACGAAGCCGCCGCGATCAAGAAGAAGTTCGAAGAGGCTGGCGCCAAAGTCGAAATCAAGTAATCGGACAGGCTTTCTTCAGCGGTCGCCAGCTTTCGCTGGGGACCGCAGCGGAAGGATTTGCACTACGCGCGTTTCAAACCGCGACACTGGAATCTTCAAACAACCGAGTCCTGCCGGGACGTCAAGCTGTACCGTCTCCGGACAGGGGGAGCGCCCAAGCTCGCCCTGTCTCTGTGGCGTCCGGCACATCCGCATGGGCATGAGGTAAAAGAGAATGCAGAACGGCAATCATCACAATCGTGAACGCCAGCGTCTGGACTTCTCAAAAATCCAGAGCTCGATTGATATCCCAAACCTGATCGAAGTCCAGCGCAAGTCCTATCAGCGATTCCTGCAGATGGACTTGCTGCCCAGTGAGCGAGAGGACGGCGGCCTGCAGTCCGTATTCAGCTCCGTCTTCCCCATCCAGGATTTTCGCGGATTGTCGCAGCTGGATTTCGTGGACTACGCGATCGGGAACTGGGAATGTAAGTGCGGCAACCTGAAGGGTCTGCACCACTTGAGGGCGACGTGCCGGAATTGCGGCGCTTCGGTGGTCACCAATCCCTATCAGACCGGTGACGTGATTTGCACCAAGTGCGGCACCTTCAACAAGAACACGCCCACTTTCTGCAACAAGTGCGGCGATCCCGTCGGCATGCAGCTCAAATATGACGTGAACGAGTGCCAGGAGCGCGGCATGACCTATTCCGCCCCGCTCAAGGTCACCATCCGGCTCACCATTTACGATAAAGACCCGGACACCGGCGCCAAGAACATCCGCGACATCAAGGAACAGGAAGTTTTCTTCGGCGACATTCCGCTGATGACCGATAACGGCACCTTTGTCATCAATGGCACCGAGCGCGTCATCGTCAGCCAGTTGCACCGCTCGCCGGGAGTGTTCTACGAAAACGCCAACAACCGCACCTATTTCCTCGGAAAGATTATTCCTTACCGCGGCTCGTGGGTGGAATTCGAATACGACACCAAGAACCTGCTCTACGTCCGCATTGACCGCAAGCGCAAATTCCTGGGCTCGATTTTCCTGCGCGCGCTGGGAATGAAGTCTAACGAAGAAATCCTGCGCACTTTCTACCAGGTGGAGCGCATCGCCATGCGCGATGGCGAACTCTTCTGGAATGTTTCCGAAGGGCTGATGGATCGCAAGCTCTCGTGCGAAATCAAGCATCCCAAGACCGACGAAGTCATCGTGGGCGCGCACAAGCGCATCACCGAAGCTCTCTACAAGGAAATGGCCAAGGCGCGCGTGGCTGCTGCCAGCGTCACGCAGGCGGACCTCGAAGGCGCCTACACCGTGGCCGATCTAGTGAACCGCCAGACCGGCGAAGTGCTGGTCGAAGCCAACAAGCCCATGACCGCCGAATTGTGGACCTCGGTTGCCGCCGCCGGGCTCACCGAGGTGGATATCTTCTTCCCCGAGCGCGATGAAATCGGCGTGGTGCTCAGCCGCACCCTCGATAAGGACGCAATTCGCTCGCCGCGCGAAGCGCTCATCGAAATTTACCGCAAGCTGCGCCCCGGCGATCCTCCGACCCTGGAGACCGCTACCGCGCTCTTCAACGGAATGTTCTTCGACCCGCGGAAATATGATTTCAGCAAGGTCGGCCGGCTGAAGTTCAACATCAAGCTGGGCCTGGAAACTCCGTTGGAGACGCGCACGCTCGACTCCAGCGATTTCGTGGCCTCCATCCGCTATTTGCTGAAGCTCCGCAAGAACATCGGCACGGTGGACGATATCGATCACTTGGGCAATCGCCGCGTCCGCGCGGTGGGTGAGCTCCTTGAAAACCAGTTCCGCATCGGCCTGGTTCGCATGGAACGCGCCATCAAGGAAAAGATGTCCGTGTACCAGGAAATGTCCACGGCCATGCCGCACGACCTGGTAAACGCCAAGCCCGTGATGGCGGCCATCCGTGAATTCTTCGGAAGCTCGCAGCTCAGCCAGTTCATGGACCAGACCAACCCGCTTTCCGAGATCACCCACAAGCGGCGTCTGTCAGCTCTTGGCCCGGGCGGGCTTTCACGCGAGCGCGCGGGGTTTGAGGTGCGCGACGTCCATACCACGCACTACGGACGCATCTGCCCCATCGAAACGCCGGAAGGCCCGAACATCGGTTTGATCAGCTCGCTTTCGAGCTACGCCCGGATCAATGAGTTTGGCTTTATCGAGTCGCCCTACCGCAAGGTAAAGGGCGGCAAAGTGCTCGATTACGTCCAAATCCTCAACGCCGGGGACAGCGAATTCAAGGCCGGTGACACGATCGAGCGCGACAAAGTCGAAAACGTGAACGATGAGCTGAAGCGACGGCGCGTGACCTACGAGCCGCATTGCTTCTATCTCTCCGCCTGGGAAGAAGACCGCTACGTGGTTGCGCAAGCCAATGTGCCCCTTGAAGATAACGGGCGCATTGTCGCCGAACTAGTCAACTGCCGCCAGGCCGGCAACTTCGTTCTGAAACATCGAGACGAGGTGGATTACATCGACGTTTCTCCCAAGCAGCTAGTGAGCGTTGCCGCCAGCCTGATTCCGTTCCTGGAAAACGACGACGCCAACCGCGCGCTCATGGGTTCCAACATGCAGCGCCAGGCCGTGCCGCTCATCCGCGGAGAAGCGCCACTGGTAGGCACGGGTATGGAGCGCGTCACCGCACGCGATTCGGGCGCGGTCGTCCTCTGCCGCCGCGAAGGGATTGTGGACCAGGTGGACTCCGAACGCATCATCGTCCGCGTGGAATCCGACCACTCCGGTGTGCTCAGCCGGGAAGTTGGCGCGGACATCTACCAGCTCACCAAGTTCAAGCGTTCGAATCAAAACACTTGCATCAGCCAGAAGCCGCTGGTGCGGGTGGGCGACCGAGTCAAACAGGCGCAAGTCCTTGCTGACGGTCCTTGCACTGACCGCGGCGAGCTGGCCCTGGGACGCAACGTCCTCGTGGCCTTCCTGCCCTGGCGCGGATACAACTTTGAGGACGCCATCCTGGTGAGCGAAAAGCTCGTCAAGGAGGATTACTACACCTCGATCCACATCGAGGAGTACGAAATCGAGGCCCGCGACACCAAGCTGGGCCCGGAGGAAATCACTCGCGACATCCCCAACATCAGCGAAACTTTCCTTCGTAATCTCGACGAAAGCGGCGTCATCCGCATCGGCGCCACGGTTCGCCCGGGCGATATCATGGTCGGCAAGGTTACGCCGAAGGGCGAAACCACTCTCACGCCGGAAGAAAAGCTGCTTCGCGCAATCTTCGGTGAAAAGGCCGGTGACGTTCGTGACGCTTCTCTCTACTGCCCGCCGGGAATCGAGGGCACGGTGGTGGATGTGAAGATTTTCTGCCGCAAGGGCGCCGAGAAAGATGACCGGCACCGCGCCATTGAGGCCGAACACGTTTTCAAACTTGAAAAGAACCTCGCGGACGAAATCCGCATCCTCACCGATGAGCGTTTGAAGCGCCTATCCGATCTTTTGGGCGAGCAGAAACTTGTTGCCGACCTGCACGATGAAAAAACCAACAAGCGCCTGCTGACCAAGGGCACCACACTTACGCGCGAAATCATCGAAAAAGTTTCCACTCGCAACCTGAAGCGGCTGCGCTTGGCGGACAAGGATCCTCTGCTCATCGAGAAGATTGATGAAATTGAGGAGATGACTTCGCGGCAGATTGATGTGCTCCGCAAGATCACCGAGGAGCGCAAAGACAAGCTCAAGAAAGGCGACGAGTTGCCCCCGGGTGTCATCAAGCTCGTCAAGTGCTACATCGCCATGAAGCGCAAGCTTTCCGTGGGCGACAAAATGGCCGGACGCCACGGGAACAAGGGCGTTATCGCGCGCATCGTCCCCGAAGAGGACATGCCCTATCTTCCCGATGGTTCACCGGTGGAAATTGTTCTCAACCCGCTGGGCGTTCCTTCGCGCATGAACGTCGGCCAGATTCTGGAAACGCATCTGGGCTGGGCATCAAAGGAACTCGGCCGGTCAATCACGCGTTTGCTCGACCGGGATGCACGCGCGGAGATGGTTCGCAAATGGCTCAAGGAAGTCTTCTCCGACACGGCCATCTGGCGAAACATTTCCAGCATGAGCGATGAAGAGATGCTCGAACTTGCCGAAGGCTTCCGCGAAGGCATTCCGTTCTCCACGCCCGTATTCGACGGGGCGCGCGAAACGGAAATTCGCCATCTGTTGGAAGAAGCGGGCCTGCCGTCGGCCGGCAAGATCCAGCTCTTTGACGGTATGACCGGCGAAATCTTCGCGCAGAACGTGACCGTCGGCTACATCTACATGCTGAAACTCTCGCATCTGGTGGACGACAAGATCCATGCGCGATCCATCGGGCCTTACTCACTCATCACCCAGCAGCCGTTGGGCGGCAAGGCGCAGTTCGGCGGCCAGCGCTTCGGAGAAATGGAAGTCTGGGCGCTCGAAGCCTATGGCGCCGCGCACATCCTGCAGGAGTTGTTGACCTGCAAATCAGACGACGTCTATGGCCGCGCGAAAATTTACGAGGCCATCGTCAAGGGCGAGCCGGGCATCGAGCCGGGCGTCCCCGAATCGTTCAATGTCCTCGTCCGCGAGTTGCAGTCGCTCTGCCTGGATGTGGAGTTGATGAAGCGGCAGCAGAAGCCGGTGATTACAGAAGCCGCCGACTAGTTTTGTGAAGTTTCATTCGTAACCCAGGGAGCGTCCTATATTATCGGGACGTTCCAGGCCGCGAAAATCAGTTTTTTTCTCCCCGGGAAACCAGGGATGCCCGGCGGGATCAGCCCTGTCCGGGAGGAGGAGTCAACCTTGTATCGCAGCAGCCCTTATGACCGCGCCAGTTTGATCGCAGATTTTGATTCAATTCGCATCAGCCTCGCAAGCCCCGAGCGCATCCGTTCCTGGTCGCACGGGGAAGTGACCAAGCCGGAAACGATTAACTACCGCACGTTCAAGCCGGAACGTGACGGATTGTTCTGTGCGAAAATTTTCGGTCCTGTAACGGACTGGGAATGTTTGTGCGGAAAATACAAGCGCATGAAGCACCGCGGAGTGATCTGCGACAAATGCGGCGTGGAAGTCACGCTCAGCAAGGTTCGCCGTGAGCGCTTGGGACACATTGAGCTGGCTTCGCCCTGCTCGCATGTCTGGTTTTTCAAGGGTCTACCTTCGCGCATTGGCAATCTGCTGGACATCACCATGCGCGACCTCGAGCGCATCCTCTATTTCGAGGGCTATGTGGTGATCGATGCCGGCGATGTGCCGGGCATCAAGCAGCGCGACATGTTGCCCGAGGAAAAGTACCGTGAATTGATGAAGGAATTTGCCGGACAGTTCCGCGCAGCCATGGGCGCGGAAGCCATCAAGGAACTGTTGAAAGACGTGGACGTCGAAAAGCTCAGCGCAGAGCTGCGCGAGAAGATGAAGAATGACCAGAGCTTGCAGAAGCGCATCAAGTTTGCCAAGCGGCTCAAGGTTATCGAAGCGTTCCGCAAGAGCGGCAATAAGCCTGAATGGCTGATTCTGGATGTGATCCCGGTTCTTCCTCCCGAGCTGCGCCCTCTCGTACCTCTGGACGGCGGCCGCTTCGCAACTTCTGACTTGAACGATCTGTATCGGCGCGTCATCAACCGCAACAACCGCTTGAAGAAACTGATGGAGTTGCACGCTCCGGACGTAATCGTTCGAAACGAAAAGCGTATGTTGCAGGAAGCGGTGGACGCGCTCTTCGATAACGGCCGCCGCGGACGCGTGCTGCGCGGCACCAACAACCGTCCGCTCAAGTCACTCTCGGACACACTCAAGGGCAAGCAGGGCCGCTTCCGCCAGAATCTGTTGGGCAAGCGCGTGGACTACTCCGGCCGTTCCGTCATCGTGGTTGGCCCGGAGCTGAAGCTCCACCAGTGCGGACTCCCCAAGAAGATGGCGCTCGAGCTTTTCAAACCGTTCATCTATCACCGCCTGGAAGCAAGCGGGCACTGCACCACCATCAAGCAAGCCAAGGAAATGGTGGAACAGCAGGATCCCATTGTGTGGGACATCCTCGAGGAAGTGATCCGCGAGCACCCGGTGCTGTTGAACCGCGCCCCCACACTCCATCGTCTGGGCATCCAGGCATTCGAGCCTGTACTGGTCGAAGGCAAAGCCATTCGCATCCATCCGCTGGTCTGCACGGCGTTCAACGCCGATTTTGACGGCGACCAGATGGCCGTGCACATTCCGCTTTCGCCCGAATCTCAGATTGAGGCTTCCGTCCTCATGCTCAGCTCGCGCAACGTGCTGTCTCCGGCGAGCGGTATGCCGCTGGTCATTCCGACGCAGGACATGATTCTCGGCATCTACTACCTCACTAAAGCCAAGCCCGGCGGAAAGGGCGAAGGCCGCGCGTTCAGCTCGGTTGAAGAAATCATCCTGGCGCTGGAAGCCGGCGAAGTGGAGATCCTGTCTCCGGTGCGCCTGCGGTTTACGGGTGAAGTAATCGACCTGACCACCGCCTACGACGATCAGGATGTGGTGCACACCGAGCCCATCAAGCTCGAAAAGCAATTCCTGAACACCACCGTGGGTCGCGCAATTTTCCACGACCACCTGCCCAAGGGCACCCCGTTCGTAAACGGCTTGCTCAAGAAGAAGGGCGTGCAACAACTGGTTCACTATTGCTACCTGCGCTACGGAATTGAGCGAACCGTTCTCATGCTCGATGAGTTGAAGGAACTTGGTTTCCTGTATGCCACCAAGTCCGGCATCTCCATCGGCATTGATGACATGCTCATTCCTGGAGATAAGCACAAGCTCGTTGAAAACGCCGAAAAGGAAGTCGTTAAAGTGCAGGAGCAATATCACGACGGCGCCATCACCAACGGCGAACGCTACAACAAGGTGATCGACATTTGGGGCAAGGTTACCGAGCGAGTCGCTGACGAACTCTTCAAAGCACTTGAGCGGCAGGATAAGGAAGGCATCATTAATCCGATTTACGTCATGGCCGATTCGGGCGCCCGCGGCTCGAAGCAGCAGATCCGTCAGCTTTCCGGCATGCGCGGTTTGATGGCCAAGCCTTCCGGCGAAGTGATTGAGTCGCCCATCACTTCCAACTTCCGCGAAGGCCTCGACGTGTTGCAGTACTTTATCTCCACGCACGGCGCTCGCAAGGGCTTGGCGGATACGGCGCTGAAGACCGCCGATTCCGGCTATCTCACTCGCCGCCTGGTGGACGTGGCGCAAGACGTCATCATCACCGAGATGGACTGCGGCACTTCCGACGGCATCTACGTCGAGCCGATCCTCGAACAGGGCAAGAAAGAAGTCGAGCCGCTGCGCGACCGCATTGTGGGCCGCGTTTCTCTTGACCGGATCAAGGACTTCGAGGGCAGCGTAATCGTTGAGGTCAACCAGGAAATCAGTGAAGAGCTGGCCAATGCCGTCCAGGCCGCCGGCGTCATGCGGGTGAAAATCCGCTCAGTGCTCACCTGCGAATCCCGCCGCGGCGTTTGCGCGCGCTGTTACGGCCGCAACCTGGCCAGCGGGCGCATGGTGGAATTGGGCGAAGCCGTCGGCGTCATCGGAGCGCAATCCATCGGCGAGCCAGGCACTCAGCTCACTATGCGTACCTTCCACATCGGGGGCACGGCCAGCCGTGTTGCCGAGCAATCGGAACTGGAAGCGCGAAGCGCGGGCTTTGCGAAATTCATTGACATCAAACACGTCAGCGGCCGCGGGGGCACCACCATCGTAATGAACCGTGGCGGCCATGTGGCCGTCGTAGACGAAAAGGGCCGTGAAAAAGAACGGCACGAAGTGCCCTACGGCACGCGCTTGCTCGTCGAAGAAGGCAAGCCCGCGCAAATGGGCCAGAAGCTGGCGGAATGGGACCCCTACACTTTCTCGATCCTCACCGAAGTGGGCGGCACCATTCAGTTCAAGGATCTGCAGCCCGGCATCACCATCGAAGAGCAGGTCGACGAAGTCACCGGCCTGGCTCAGAACGTGGTCATGCTGCCGCCGGAAGACGAGAAGCATCAGCCCACGGTCCTGGTGCGCAATAACGCGGGCAAGGTCCTGAAGAAGTACCTGATGCCTTCCCGCGCTCACTTGATGGTCACCGACGGGTTCGACGTCATGGCCGGAGACGTCTTGGCGAAGATCCCGCGTGAAACCACCAAGACCAAGGACATCACCGGCGGTCTGCCGCGCGTCGTGGAACTGTTCGAGACGCGCAAGCCGAAAGATCCCGCGGTTATCAGCGAAATCGACGGCATCGTCAAGTACGGTGAAATCAGCAAGGGCCTGCGCAAGATTTACGTCGAAAGCGAGGACGGCAAGACGCAAAAGGAATATTCCGTTCCGCGCGGCGTGCACATTCAAGTGCAGGAAGGCGAGAAACTCAAGGCCGGTGAGCCGCTCATTGACGGCCCACTCAACCCGCACGACTTGCTGGCCGTTCTGGGCGAGCGCTTCACGCAGGCTTACCTGGTGAACGCCATTCAGGAGGTTTACCGCCTGCAGGGCGTCAACATCAACGACAAGCACATCGAAACCATCGTCCGGCAGATGATGCGCTGGGTGAAAGTGGAGGACGTCGGGGACACTACGCTCCTGCTCGAGGAACAGGTGGACAAGTTCCGCTTCCGCGAGGAGAACGATCGCATAATCGAAAACGGTGGACGCCCGGCAACGGGCCGCCCGCTGTTGCTCGGCATCACCAAGGCCTCGCTTTCCACCGATTCGTTCATCTCGGCGGCGAGCTTCCAGGAAACCACGCGCGTGCTCACTGAAGCGGCCGTGGCGGGCAAGGTCGATTACCTCAGGGGCCTCAAGGAAAACGTCATTATGGGCCGCCTGATTCCTGCCGGCACGGGCCTCGAGTGGTACCGCAACATCAAGTTGCTTACCGAAGTCCCCGAGCCTTCTCCGGAGGATCTGTCGGCGACTCCCGACCTCACGCCAGAAGAGGCGGCGGCGCTCGACTTCCTCCGCAAGGATGCCGACGGCAGTGCGGTGGCCGAAAGCTAACGCCGCGCCAAAAATTTAACCACCTCACGCAACGGCCCGGCTGTCCAAGTCAATTGGACGACCGGGCCGTTCTTATTTTCAGTTGGCGCTGACGTGGCTGGCAACCGGAAGTCTTGGTTCTCTCAGGTCTGTCGCGGCGAGAATTCAGAGCGGCTTAATTCGGTTTTGCCGGGCTTGCCGGGGCTCGGTCCAGTCCAAAATCCCAAATGAACATGCTGACCCCTTCGCCTTCCGGCAGAATGACAGTTAACGCATATTCGCCAGGTTCCAGAGGTTGAGCAATGGTGTACCGATACACTCCTTTGGCCACTTGCCAACGGAGAATAGAGACATCCTTGGTCTGCGTATCACGGTTTCCCACCAGGTCCGTGCTGATCCACTCCACCGTTCGCGCGTCTCCCTTTTCCACGGCGTGGACCAGCTCGACTTCCGGCTCCCCTTCCATTTCGGCGGCGGCGCGGTAATAAAATTCCACCTCGCCCGCGGGCAGCCGCGTGGGGGCGTGCCGGCCCTTGATCTCCAGGATCTGCTTGGTATTCAGCATGGGCACAGGCATAAAGATCTTCTCAATCACACGCTTCTTGTCCGTCTTCAAGTTCGTTCTGGTTTGCGACAAGAGTGTGATTCTCTTGTTTGCCACCGCGAACATTCCTTCGTCCTGCGGCAGAATCAACCCCGGCCCGACTTCCAGGCTGGCGTCCACGTCCAATACTTCCACGGCATTCCTTTGGTGCTCCCGTTCCCTGACCGTGTCCGCCAATTCCTTTTGTTGGCGCTCCTGTTCCGTCTCTGCCTTCGCCGTTGCGTCCCAATCCACGAGCGACGCGGGGATTTCTTCCCAGGCCGACCGTTCCAGACTGTAATACCGCACCGAATCGCCCTGCCGTTCGTAGCTGCGGACGATCTGGTAGCTGCCGTCAGCCATGACAAGTTTCTTGCCTCGCGGAAGAAACTTGTCCGCGGGAAGTCCGGCGCTATCCTTGCCCGTCTTGTCGGTTTTGCCGGCTTGCGAGGTGTCTTTTTGCTGCGAGGAGGAGCTCGTTGGAGGTTGTTGCTGCGTTTGTTGGTGGGCCCAGAGAATTCCGGGCACGCCTGCAACCACCAGCATCAACGGCGCTGCAAATACGGCGCTGATTCGAGCAGTAGATTGCTCTCGCACTGTGCCCATGGTTCTCAATTCACCGCTCCGGGCTGCCTTCCAGGTCACGCTAAGCCTGTCGATTATGATGCCGTTGTACTGGCAAGGGTTTTGCAGGGCATCATTCGCTATCCCCAACCAGCATAGCGCCTGTACTGCGAGACGGCAATCGTTGTGGTACGGGGTTTAGATCGGAAGAAATCGAACGATAGGCAAGAACAAAAATGGCGTCCCAACAGTAAGGGACGCCGGTTCCTTCAATACCGGATGGGGCCGAGGGGCGGTTAATTCGGATAACGCGGATAGAGGACCGTGAGCACCATCAGGTCGGAAAGAGTGAAGAGCAAGCGCTCCGCCTGTTGTCCCGCGGCTTCTGCGGCTGCGGCAAGGAATCCCAAGTGGCGGCTGCGAGCCAATGCGCGCAAATCGTCCAGACCGATGCCCGTCAGAAGAGAAACCTCTTCATCCGTGAACAGCTTCTGGCTTGATCTGACTTTGACCACTTGCTCCCCTCCTCCACAGATTTAGATGCTAAATTCTGTTTTGCCGATGCTTCGGGCATGTTAAGCGCCCACTAATTCTCCTGCAATAGAGCTTCCGTTCCATACGGACATGAGCCAAAACTCCTAGTACCAATTAATTGCATCTTAGGAAAGAAGTTAGCGGATCCAGATGGATGGCAAATGGTCGAGGTTTTCTAGCGCCGACGCAAATAGCGGAGAAAAATGTACAGATAATGGGAATGAAAGCGACACATGCGTTCGCCGCGAAGTTCGGAGTTGTGCTTAGAAACCTGCGACAGCAAGGAGCTCAAAAGCAAATTAGTTTTTGTCGCTCGCTTGCTCGTAAGCATATGCGATTTGCAGCACGCGCTGCTCGCTAAAATGGGGACCGAATATTTGCAGCCCGACCGGCAGCCCCTCTGGCGTCAGCCCACAGGGAACTGAAATCCCCGGCACTCCGGCCAGCGAGCCCGTAACTGTATATATATCAGCAAGATACATGGCCAGCGGATCTTCTGTGCGCTCGCCCAGTTTGAAAGCGGGCACAGGTGAGGTCGGAGTCACGATGGCGTCAACTTTTTCAAATGCGTCGCGAAAATCCTTGGTCACAAGCGCGCGCACCTTCTGTCCCTTCAGGTAGTACGCATCATAGTAGCCCGCGGAAAGCACGTAGGTCCCGAGTACGATTCTCCGTTTTACTTCCGCGCCGAATCCCCGGCCGCGAGTTTGCCGGTACATTTCCATCAGTGTTGCTGCTGGCATGCGCAGTCCGTATCGCACGCCGTCATACCGCGCCAGGTTTGAGCTGGCCTCGGCTGTGAGGATGATGTAGTACACCGCGATCGCATATTCGGTGTGCGGCATGCTGAGCTCAATAAGCTTGCAACTCAGTTTTTCAAGTGTGGCGATTGCCGCTTCCACTTTCTGCCGTACCGCCGCATCCATCCCTGGACCAAAATATTCGCGAGGAATCCCGATGCGCAGACCCTTTACGGGCGAGTCCAGTCCTTCGACGTAGTTCACAACTGGAACGGCCGCGGAGGTGGAGTCGTTGATGTCGCGGCCCGCGAGGATGCCCATCAACGTGGCGGCATCGCGTACATTGGTGGTAAACGGTCCGATACGATCCAGAGAGGAGGCTAGAGCGATCAGCCCGTAGCGCGACACGCGCCCGTAGGTCGGCATCATTGCCGGAATCCCGCAGAGTGCTCCCGGCTGCCGGATCGAGCCCCCAGTATCCGTCCCAAGTGCCGCCACAGCCAGGCACGCCGCCACAGCCGCGGCCGAGCCGCCGCTCGATCCCCCCGGCACCCGGTCCGGAGCAACTGGATTTCGGACCGGCCCATAAGCGGAATTCTCATTCGAACTGCCCATGGCAAACTCATCACAATTGGTTTTGCCCAGGACCACGGCTCCGGCCGATTCCAGCCTCTCCACGGCCGTGGCGTCATAGGGTGGAATGTAATTCTCCAGGATGCGCGAGCCGCAGGTTGTTCGAACTCCGCGCGTGCTGATCACGTCCTTGATGGCCACGGGAACGCCCGCCAGTGGGGGCAGAGTCTCTCCTCGCGCGATCAGGGCGTCCACGCGGTCAGCCTGGGCGTTGGCCCGGTCCGGCGAGAGCGTCAGGAATGCGTTCAGGCGCGGATTGTCGCGCTCAATGCGGGCGAAGTGCTCCTTGGCCAGCTCCCGCGCCGATATTTTCCTGGCGGTGAGCGCCTGACGCACGCTGGAAATAGTCCATCGCCCGGCGGATGTCGAATTGGAGCCAGGAATCGCCATTTCAGCGCTCAATCACCTTGGGAACACGGAAGTAGGGCCCCTCGGCATCCGGGGCGCGCTCCAGCACCTCCTTGCCAATGGTGCAGGGCACGAGCGCATCCTCGCGAAATTCGGGATTGACACCGCCCTCGGCGCCTATGGCAGCGACCTGAGTCATCGGCTCAACCTTCGACGTGTCCACAGCGTTCAACTTCGCGATGTAGTCGAGGATGGAATCAAGCTGCGACTGATACTTGGTTACCTCGGCCTCTGTCAGCTCCAAATGAGCCAGCTCGGCCACGCGCAACACTTCCTCCTTGCTGATTCTCATTTGCCGCTCCGCGTTTTGGGGTTTCAAGGAAAACTAAGAATAGCACAGCAGCCGTGGACGGCACTGTTCGGAAGCGCCAGGGGAAAAATTGTCAGGCCGTGGAAGAGGTCGTTCGGAAACTTGCAAAGCGCAAATTAACTGGAAACGCCAGCGCGGCGGGCAAACTTGGTCGAAATGTAATCATCTACGAGCGCTTGAAAAGCGCGCGAAAGCTCGTCGTAATTGCCCTGAAGCGTGGTGAACTTTTGGCCATCTATGTATACAGGGCAGCGCGGCTCTTCGCCGGTGCCCGGCAGGCTGATCCCGATGTTGGCGGCCTTTGATTCACCGGGGCCGTTTACGATGCAGCCCATCACGGCCAGCTTCATTTCCTCCACGCCTTCATACTGCTGCTTCCAAACCGGCATCTGCTCGCGGATGTATCCCTGGATGCTTTCCGCCAATTCCTGGAAAGTCGAGCTGGTGGTGCGCCCGCAGCCGGGGCAGGCCGTAACGCTTGGCGCGAAGCTCCTCAGCCCCAGCGCCTGCAGCAATTCGCAGGCCGCGTATACTTCCTCGCGGCGGTCGCCACCCGGTTTCGGCGTGAGCGAAATGCGAATCGTGTCGCCAATTCCTTCATGCAGCAGAATTCCCATTGCCGCCGAGGACCACACTGAACCTTTCAGACCCATGCCCGCTTCCGTCAATCCCAGGTGTAACGGCTGCTCCGTTTTCGCCGAAAGATCGCGGTAAACGGTGATCAGGTCCAGCGGCCGCGAAGTCTTGCAGGAAATAATAATCTGATCATTGCGCAATCCGGATTGCAGAGCCAGCTCCGTAGATTCCACCGCAGACAGGACCATGCATTCGTTAATAATTTCTTCCGAGCTGAGCCCCAAATTGCGGTCGGTGTTTTCCTGCATCTTGCGCATCACCAGCTCTTGATTCAGTGAGCCGCCATTGACTCCGATGCGCACGGGCTTGCCGTAATCGCGCGCGATGCTGCAGATGGTCGAAAATTGCTCGTCTCTCCGCTTGCCCGCGCCCACGTTCCCTGGGTTAATTCGATATTTGTCCAGCGCTTCAGCGCATTTGGGATATTGCTTCAGCAGGACGTGTCCGTTGTAATGAAAATCCCCGATGATCGGGGCGTTGCACCCGGCATCCAGCAGGCGCTGCTTGATTTCGGGCACAGCGGCCGCAGCCTCAGGCACATTCACGGTGATGCGCACCAGGTCGGAACCCGCCTGCGCCAATTCCAGGCATTGTTGAAAAGTGGAATCCGCATCGGCCGTGTCCGTGTTGGTCATGGACTGCACCACCACGGGCGCGCCTCCGCCGACCAGGATGTGCCCCACCTTCACGCCATAGGTTTTCTTCCGCGAAATGTGCGAGTGCGGCGCGGGGGCATTAGCAGTACCGCTTGCCGCGGACGCGGTGCCGTCGGCATCGACGGCCTTGTCGGATATGCGCACAAGCATAGGTTCAGGCTCCATCTTGGTTCTTAGCGACCCTCAAGTTGAATTGACTATTATAACGCGGAAGGACGATGCGCCGCCCGTTAAACCCGAATTCTCCATCTCCAAACGGAAATTTGGGAATTCCAGTCTGTTTCCAAGCAAACCTGACCGCATGCGGTTACCCACGGAGTTTCTCGAGCGGGTAACCGCAGGGCCTGGTCAGAAACTGTTGCAACTCCCTAATTAGAAATTGAGTTCAAAATGGACAAGGTCGCGGACGTGCCAGCCGTCATCAATCAATACGATATGCCGGCCGATGATGACGTACCGGTAATGCCTCGGCGGCGGAGGCAGGCGCCTCAATAGGTCCGCCGGGACAACTACGATCCTCTTGCGGTATTCCGGCGTCAACACGAACCCGACTTGCAGGCGGCCCTCAAGGTCATCCGGCAGACGGTCCTCATCTCGGAATCCCCTGGGTGGGTGGTCCTTGTGATCCCGATACCATTCGCGCATGGCGTCGCGGTCGTGATCATCGAATTTGGTGTGCTCATCGTGGTCATGGTGATCCCGGTCCTGCGCAAACAGAGACTTTCCTGCTAATCCGAGAACTGCAGCCCCGCTAAGTACTATCCATTCTCTTCTGTTCATAGGTTCTCCTTGTAGAAGTTGGGAAGGGCCGACATCAGTTTAGCGCGGTTCAAATTGACGGGCAATTGTTGAAGAGATACCCCATCTTTCAAAACGCAATGCCTTTGCAACTATGCGCCGACCTTCCGTTCCAACCCAAGGTTCTCCGCTACGCCGCGCATCGCTTCGATGCAAAACGCAATATGTTCCGCTAGCGGAATCCCCAATTCTTCTGCGCCTTTGCGGACATCCTCGCGGTTCACCCCGCGGGCGAACGCCTTGTCCTTCATTTTGCGCATTACCGAATCGGGCTCCACTTCAAAAATGGTCTTTCCCGGCTTCACCAGCGAGCAAGCTGTAAGAAATCCTGCCAGTTCGTCGCAGGCGTAAAGCGTCCGATCGAGCGGCGTCACTCGTGGCACGCCAGAGTAATCTGCATGTGCCAGGATCGCGTGAATCATTTCCTCGGGATAACCGCGCTGGCGCAAAATTTTCGACCCTTCAAAGGGATGCTCGGCGTCGGCTTTGTGGTCATCATTCGGCCAGCGCTCGTAATCAAAGTCGTGAAGTAAAGCAGTTGTGCCCCACAATTCTTCATCGGCTCCGGTCTTTCGCGCATAAGCTCGGACACACGCTTCGACCGCCAGCGCATGTTTCCGCAAGCTTTCATTTTTGGTGTATTCGCACAAAAGACTCCAGGCAGCGTCACGGCCAGAACTCATTTGCTTCTCCCAATATGAGGATGGACCCGAACAATCAGGTAGATTACCGCACTTACGGGCTTTTTCCCTGTTCCTTCAGGCATTTCTACCTGTCCTTTAGGTCAGGGTGGTGGAAATTTCGAAAATTTACAAAAAAACTCTTGACACAGCGCGGCGTGACACCGACAATGCCTCTGCGCCTGTTTCTGTCTCCCCCCTAAAGGGCAGTCCCTCCTTCCGCATGCCAGAAGAATAAGCGAGGACCACCTGTGTCGGACCACAACGGCAACAAGGGCCTGAACGATCTCGATCGGGAAGTAACACGCTGCAAGACTTGCGGCTTGGTTCAGTACCGCACCAAGAACGACGTTTGCCGGCGCTGCTTGCACATGCTGCCGCCCAAGGTGGAATTTCTTGTTCCGCCACCGGCGCCGCAGGAGTTGCCGGGCGATGAACGACAGCTGTTCGAAAAGTGGCCAAACCGCGAGACGGTGGAAAACATCGGACAGCGGATCAGGCAACTTCGCGAATCGCGGGGTATGACGCAGAGCCAGCTACAGGCTCGCTCACGCGTCTCACGCTCCTATCTGTCGCGAATTGAAAGCGGCCAAATGACGCCCAGCCTCGGAACACTGGAGAAAATCTCCGAAGCTCTGGGTGTCGGCTTGAACCGCTTCTTCGTCCCCGAATCAAATGGAGAGGCGCTGCTCGAAGATCCATTTATCCAGGGTCTTCGGCCGTTCCTGCGTCAGCTTGATTGGGAACAGTGGCAATCTATTTTGAAGCGCCTGGCGGCCATCAGCGACCACGTTGGCGCGGCAATTATTCCTGCCAACGGTTCGGCGCCGATTCGAACCATGCCGCAACCGCAGCAGGCGAAGATCCCGGGAGCGGCCTTTTCCCGGCGCCCCACGCATAGCGTCGCCGTAGGCCAGCGCTAGGCTCGGCGGCGCTGCGAACATTAGCGAGCTTTCAGGCGGCACGACGCGCCGGCCCACCCAGCTGGGCCGGTACGCCGCGCCGCCTTTTGATTTGCGGATACACTCTCCACTCCAAAATCTTATTCGCACCTGCAATTGCTCATTGCGTTTGTCGCGGTGCGGTGTTGACTCTCATCAAATTGATCTGAGTTTTCCCAAATGAGGCACTGAGCGAGACTATGGTAGTGACGTCCCCTTTCATTGAGACGTAAACAATCGCGTTGGAGTCGACGGGAATGCCCCTGCTGCTGACCGAAATGTGTGATTGGCCGGGCCCCTGGCGTTCGTAGCCTTTGTCGAGGTTTTCGCGATACCAGTCATCCACTTTCTCAATAGGGTCGGATGTGGAGTAAATCGAAGTGCTCAGCTCACGTTGCTGTCCAGGTACCGTGACATCGACGCTAGCGCCCTTATTTGTCTCCGCACCGGGATAAACCGGCACGCCGATGTCCTTTGCGCTGCCAGTGTGCATGGAACCGCCGCCGGGAAGTTGAACGTCCACGTCGCCGTTGCTGGCCACATGGACGTGCGTCTTAACGAACAATCGCACTGCAAGAATCAATGCGAGAGTCCCCAGGATCAACACCGTCGCGCAGCCGCCCAGGATCCAAAGCACAAGGTTTTGCTTCTTCGGAGGAGGGGGCGGGCCCCCTGGAACATTTGCTGAAACGGGTGGCGGAAGGGGACTGGGATTAGTGGCCATGGCTTCCTCCGCAATACTGGAATGCCGAATCATACACTCAACTCCACCCCGATAAACTCTGGATTCCCACGTTCCACCATTGCCTCCAGCGCATACCTGAAATATGCTACGCGCGTTCCCTGAATAACCTGGGACGGAGGACGATGATGAAGCGCCGCGTGTCATTTCCAAGCCTTTGCCTGCTGGGATCAATTCTTTTGCTCACAATCCATTTGGGGCGGCAATCCAATGCGCGCGCCCAGTCATCAGCACAATCCAGCGGCTTCGATGCGCAATTCTTCAAAGCGCTGCACTGGCGAAATATTGGCCCCAACCGCGGCGGACGCTCCATCGCGTCCGCGGGAGTTGTCGGGCGCCCCAACGAATATTATTTCGGCGCGACCGGCGGCGGGCTTTGGAAGACCATTGACGGCGGCGAGACCTGGAATCCTGTCACCGACGGCCAGCTTCACAGCTCCTCCGTGGGAGCGGTGGCAGTCTCTGAATCCAATCCAGACGTGGTTTATATCGGCATGGGCGAGGCCTGCCTACGCGGCAATATCATGCAGGGGGATGGGGTTTACAAATCCACCGACGCAGGCAAGACCTGGCAGCACATGGGACTTGAGAATACTCAAATCATTTCCCGCATCCGCATCGACCCGGCAAATCCTGACATCGTTTATGTGGCGGCCTTCGGCCATCCTGCCGCTCCCAACGACGACCGCGGCGTTTTCAAGTCCACCGACGGCGGCAAGACCTGGAAGAAAACCCTTTTCCGCGATGGTAAGACCGGCGCAATTGATCTGTCCATGGACCGCAACAATTCCAAGGTGCTTTACGCCGCGCTTTGGGAGGCCTACCGCGTATCCTGGCAGGCATCCAGTGGCGGACCGGGCAGCGGGCTCTTTAAATCCACCGACGGCGGGGAGAAGTGGACGGAACTCACACGCAATCCCGGCATGCCGAAAGGAATTATCGGGCGCATCGGCGTTGCGGTGGCGGGGACCGACTCGAGTCGTGTATACGCGCTGGTCGAAGCGGACGATGGGGGAGTGTATCGCTCCGATGATGGCGGCAAGACCTGGGCGAAATCCAACGATGACCGCAAATTGCGCCAGCGCGCGTTTTATTACACGCATATTTTCGCCGACCCGCAAAATGCGGATACCGTGTACGCGCTGAATACTGGCTTTTACAAATCCATCGATGGCGGAAAGACATTCAATATCACTCTGCGTCCGCCGCACGGGGACAACCACGATCTGTGGCTTGACCCCACCAATCCGCGCCGCATGATTGAAAGCAATGACGGAGGGGGCAGCATCTCGATCACGGCCGGACAAACTTGGTCGCGCGAGGAATTCCCCACCGCGCAGCTCTATCACGTGGCCGCCACCAAGGATTTCCCCTATCAAGTCTGCGGAGCGCAGCAGGACAACAGCACGGTTTGCGTTCAGAGCGTCGCCGGCGGGCGCGGCGGCGGCGCCGGTTCGTTCGCTGCGCTTTATTCCGTGGGAGGCGGCGAGAGCGGCTACATCGCTCCCAGTCCGCGCGACGCGAATATTTTTTATGCGGGAAGCCAGGGGGCGTTGCTGACGCGCTATGACCGAAGCAACGGAATGTCGCGCGACATCGAAGTGTACCCGCGCTTTTTCTCGGGCGAAGCGGCGGCAACCCTGCCGGACCGGTGGCAATGGACGTATCCGATTGTATTTTCGCCATTCGATCCCAACACGCTTTACACTTCGTCGCAATATCTCTACAAGACAACCAACGACGGCCAGAGCTGGCAGCGTATCAGCAAGGATTTGACCAAGGCCGATCCGAAGACGCTTGGCGATTCCGGCGGCCCCATCACTCACGATCAAAACGGCCCGGAAATTTTTGGCACGATTTTTACCATCGCGCCATCGCACAAGGAACAGAACACAATCTGGACCGGCTCCGATGATGGGCTGGTTTACATCACGCGCGACGCAGGCAAAACGTGGACCAACATCACTCCACCGGACATGCCGAATTTGATTCGCGTGAGCTTGATCGAAGCCTCGCCAAGCAAAGCCGGGACCGCCTACGTGGCCGCGAAGAATTATCTGCAAGATGACCGTGCGCCCTACATCTACAGAACCGACGACTATGGGAAATCGTGGAAGAAGACCGTGCATGGAATCCGCAGCGACGATTACGTTCATGCTGTCCGCGAGGACACCAAGCGCCCGGGCCTCTTGTACGCCGGAACGGAGCACGGCATTTACATTTCGTTTGATGATGGGGAAAACTGGCAATCGCTCTCACTCAATCTGCCGGATACGCAGGTCTCCGACATCCTCGTTCAAGACCGCGATTTGGTGATCGCCACGCACGGCCGATCGTTCTACGTGCTCGACAATATTTCACCGTTGCGGCAACTCACAACTGAAGTTGCTCAGACCACGGCGCTGCACCTTTACGCGCCGGAAAATCCGATTCGCCGCGTCCAGCCACTCTCGATTGACTACTTCCTGAAAACCAAGGCTGACAAGGTCACCATCGAAATTCTGGACGGCACAGGAAAGGTGATTCGCACCTACACTTCTCCAGCGGAAGGAGGAGGGCGTGGCCAAGGCGCCGCATCGGCGGAACCTTCCGATGATGAGGGGTTTCGCCGCCCGCAGCCAAGGGTTAGCGTCGATGCCGGTCTCAATCGCTTCACCTGGAATTTGCATTACCCGGGCGCAACAGTGTTTCCGGGCATGGTCCTGTGGGGAGCACAGGTGGAGGAAGGCCCGTTTGCAGTGCCCGGCGCTTATCAAGTGCGCGTGGCTGCGAATGGCGTGACGCAAACGCAGCCATTTCACCTTACCGAAGACCCGCGGTCAACCGCTAGCCAGGCAAATCTGCAAGCGCAGTTCGATTTGTCGCAGCAGGTGATAGGAAAAGTGAGCCAGGCCAATCAGGCGGTAATTGACGTTCGCAAACTCCGCGACCAGATTAAGGACCGCCTCGGAAAGACATCCGACGCGGCAATTCATCCGGCCGCAGATGCGCTCCAGGCGAAACTTACGGAGGTGGAGGAAGCCATCTACCAGGTGCGGAACCGCAGCGGACAGGACCCCCTCAATTTCCCCATCAAGCTCAACAACAAGATCGGTCATCTATTGGAAGTTGTTGAGGGAGGCGAGGATGCCAAACCCACCGATCAGTCCTACGCTGCATTTAAGCAGCTTTCCGCGGAGCTGGATGTGCAGCTGGAAAAACTGAAGTCCGCGCTGACTGCGGATCTGTCGGCATTGAACGGGAAACTCGCTGCGGCAAATTTGCAGCCGGTGTCGCTGGAAGGCACGTCGAAATAAAATCAGTCTATCTGGAGTTAGAAGAAGCGGACTTTAACGTCGCGGCGTTTCTCCAGGTGGACTGTATCCACGAATCGCACCTGCCGCGATTCGTAAGTGAGAATCAGCGAGTGCGTGCGGATGCCCTCGCCGAAAAACCGCACGCCGCGCAGCAGGTTTCCGTCGGTAACGCCCGTCGCGGCAAAAATAATTCTGCGGCCGGGTGCGAGATCCCCTTGGTCGTAGATGCGCTTGGGGTCTTTCACGCCCATCTGCGCCAGCCGCTCTTCGTGTTCGGGTTTTGAGACTACCAAGCGCGCGAGGATCTGGCCGTTCAGACAGCGCAGCGCCGCGGCGGTCAGCACTCCTTCCGGCGCACCGCCGGTCCCCATCACGGCGTGGACACCCGTGCCCACCACCGCCGCGGAAATCCCCGCGGAAAGGTCGCCATCGCCGATTAGCCGGATTCTCGCGCCCGTGGCGCGAATGTCGCTTATCAGTTTTTCATGGCGCGGCCGGTCGAGAACAATCACAACCAGATCTTCCACCTCGCGGTCGAGTCTCCGGGCAATGGCGTGCAGATTATCCGCGACCGGCGCGTCAAGCTCGACAGCGCCCTTGCACGTCGGCCCCACAACAATTTTTTCCATGTAGAGGTCGGGCGCATGCAACAGTCCGCCGCTGTCGCTGGCAGCCAGCGTGGCGATGGAATTGGGCTCACCCGTCGCGCAAAGATTCGTGCCTTCGAGCGGGTCCACCGCGATGTCCACTGCCGGATAAGATCGCGATTTGTCGTGCACCGCGGCACCGACTTTTTCACCAATGTAAAGCATGGGCGCTTCATCGCGCTCGCCTTCGCCGATCACGATGGTGCCATCCATCCCTACGGTATCCATAGTGGACCGCATGGCCTTGACGGCTTCGTCGTCGGCTTTGTGGCGATCGCCGAGGCCCATGGTGTGTGCCGAGGCGATGGCGGCCTGCTCGACCACGCGCAAAAACTCGAGGCTAAGTTGCGCTTCCATTTAGTCTCCTGTGATGCTTTCTCTCGTGCGCCATCTATGCGAAATGACCGGTTTCAAATTCAGCCGGTAAGGCCCGCTCATATTAGCCCAATCAGATTTGTCCAACAATATCGGCCTAACAACGGCGGCGCGCATTCAATCCCTTGCGGTCCACACTTCTTCAGTTCCTCATGGCAACTTCTGAATCGTCGCATTCACCAGAAACGGGCTGTCGAAATCTGTGCGGTCCCCCGCTTTTTTCCCGGGCACTGGAAACAATCGCGCCGTGAGCGGCTTCTTCCATTTGACCGCCAGCGAAGCCACATCGCCGATAATCAGCGACAACTGATCTTCAGTGACATCCCCGGGGAGCGGGACGGTATCAATGCCCGTGCCACAAACCGCGGAATAGGCAAGCAATGAATCCAATGTGAGGCGGCCTTCACTCCATCGTTGCGCCAGTCCCTTATCTTCCAGCACAGGAAGCATCAGTCCGTTGTAGCCGACGCGCTTCGCGATCGTTGGATCCCCCTTTAGCGCTCCTGTGATGATTGCAGCGGCCGTCATGGTGCCGGGCGAACCCATCGGGCTGACCGTGAGCTTTTCAATAGCCGCGCCGATGGAAACATCCTGAAGTGGAGCGGTGGAGGCGTCCAGTCCGACAAAACCCCATCCTGTTTTCCGTGCGATTTGCTCTGCCAACTCTTGAACGCCAGGCAAATCCCGCCGCAGTATCGCGCTTAACTTTTCCCCCGCATTGCGAAAGTTTCTATTTAAGCCAGAAAAAGCTTCATCCACGAAGCCCGCACCTTGAATAGCGATCGCGAACTGCTTATCAGGATTCAATGCGTAGCTGGCCGGAAAAAACGGCGAGTGTTCCGGAACTACAGCGGCGGCTGCAAAGCCGAAATTGCCCTGTCCCTTGGCGGTGTGTTCCTCCAAATATTTCATCACAAAAGCGGCTTCGCGAAGCGCGGGCCAGCGGATGCCATTTTCATCCGCCACGATGATGCAACCGTCCAGAGAGGAATGGGCTGCGAGGACCTCAGCGAATGTCTCAACCGATTTGTGATCAAAATTGTCGAGAAACGCCGGACCAATGGCCGAAATAACCCCTTCTTTTTCCGCGGCAGCCGCATATTTATTGAAGAACGCCACTATCTCATCATGCGTCATGTTGCGGACTATCAATGGAAACGGCTGCATGGTGATGCGAATCGTCTGCACGGTGTAACCGGCTTGCTCAAATGACGATTTCGCAGTCTTTAGCATCATGACCGCTTCATGAAGTGCTACGTCCAGATTCCCAGGCTGGATATGTGCGAATGCAGTGATCGCGCGGATCACCGGCTTTTCCGCAGCGCACGCGGTCGAAGAAAATCCGCAGGTGGCAATCGCAAGAAGCGCGATAGAAAAAATGATCGCAGAGGCTCGCCCGTCGCGCGAAACCCGTGGATTCAAATTTGGAGTTCTCATCATTAAATTATTCGTAGGCCGCGATGCCGGTGATGCGTTCGCCGATGATCAGGCGGTGGATGTCGTGCGTACCTTCATATGTGTAAACCGATTCCAGATTGTTCATGTGGCGCATGATGGGGAAGTCGTCCACGATCCCGTTCGCTCCGAGGATGCTGCGCGCAAGGCGAGCAGTTTCTAGCGCCATCCATACGTTGTTCATTTTCAGCATGGAAACGTGAGTGAAGTCCGTCTTCCCGGAATCCTTTCGTCGCCCCACATGCAGCGCCAACAACTGCGCCTTCACTATTTCCGTGATCATGAAAACAAGTTTATCCTGCACCAGCTGATGCGAGGCGATAGGCTTATTCGCAAACTGCTTGCGCGTTTTGCTGTATTGCAGCGCCGAATCGTAACAGGCCATGGCCGCGCCAATGGCTCCCCAGCCAATCCCGTACCGCGCCGCAGTCAAGCAGCTCAGCGGACCGCGCAGTCCCGAAACTCCCGGAAGCAAATTCTCCGCCGGGATTTCGCAGTCGGTCATCGCCAGCCCCGAGGTAATGGACGCGCGCAATGACAATTTGCCATGCACATCCCAGGCCTTGAAACCCTTGGTACCTTTTTCCACCAGGAAGCCTCGGATTTTTTCGTCTTCGCACTTCGCCCAGATCAAAGCCACGTCGGAGACCGACCCGTTGGTGATCCACATTTTTTCGCCGTTCAAAACGTAGCGTTCGCCCCGCTTCACAGCACGCGTCAACATGCCGCCGGGATTGGAGCCAAATTGTGGTTCCGTCAGCCCGAAGCAGCCGATGGCTTTCCCGCTTTGCAGTTTCGGGAGCCATTTTTCTTTTTGTGCCGGGGAACCGTACTCGTGAATGGGGTACATCACCAGCGCGCCCTGCACACTAACGAAGCTGCGCAACCCCGAATCGCCGCGCTCCAGCTCCTGCATCACTAGGCCGTAGGCCACATTGGACATTCCCACGCAGCCATAGCCAGTGAGGTTCGCGCCGAAAAAACCGAGCTCGCCCAACTGCGGTACCAGGTTCATCGGAAATGTCGCCTCGCGGTTGTGTTTTTCGATGATGGGCAGGATCTGCTCATCCACAAATTGCCGTGCGGTCTGGCGAACGAGTTTTTCCTCGTCATTCAGGAGCGAGTCAAAGTCAATGAAATCGACTCCGGGGAACCCGGGCATCAGCTTTCTCCTTTGAAAAGGGCGGGATGGAATCTGTGACAGCGTATCTTAGCAGGCGCCGTCCGCGGCCAGCAAGGAAGGGAACAGGGCCCTAGTTCGCAGAAGACAGTAACGAATCAAAATGTGTAACCGATCCCCGTTGTAAAAGCCACGTTGTTCTGGTGACTGCCCACAGGTGGATTGCTGAGAAACAGATCAATTATGCCTGTGTTCAGATTGAACCGTTTGCCGAGATTGGCCGCCACTGTGGTGCTGGTGTCAAAGCGATATTGACCTGTATTTGTGAGGTTTGGATAGAAATTCAAATTGTGGTCCAAGCGAACGCGCTTACTGATCTGGAACCCGAATTTTTCGCCCACGAGAACCGCCAGGATCTGGTCATTCGCGCCCGTGAAGAACTTTTCATGAACTGCCGTAACGCCCCCGAGCAAACTGAATGACGCGCGCGAATTATTGATCAAGGTGCGGCCATAACCGCCGCCGTATGTCTGCCGCAGATAAAGGCCCTGCGCGCCGATATGGTCTATGCCCGCAATTCCGAAAACGAAGTTTGCCGGGGAGAGGAGATAGTCTTCGCGAAGACTCGTGCTCAGGGTATTGGAGGTAATAACGGTCGCTCCCTGCGTGGCGTGAGAGAGCAGCGTGGTGAGGCCAAAATTGGTTCGGAAATGTGATTTGAAAATAGGCGACGCGGGGCGCTCTCGCACCGCGTTGAATGTAGAGGCGAAGCTGCTGGTGTTTTGATCTCCGCTCTGCACGCTGTAGCCAAGGCTGGCGCTTCCTTTCCAATCCTGCCAGGGCTTTGCCGAATGGTCGACCAGCGCGTGATAGGCCTCCGCAGGCATGATCATATCCACATTCGCCGCGGAGATGCTCTGGGACTTGCCTTCGGCGGTAACCTGCCAATCGCCCGACGCCGAAATCTCAAGCTGGCCCTGCACAGGTTGTCCGCCTTTCACTACCACGGCAACGGGTTTCGCAGCGGTAAATGTAGCCACCTGGGAGAGGGGTATCTCCAAATCGCCCAAAATATCCGATTTCAATTGCAGTTTTCCGTCCTTCACCATCACCAGAGTGCCGGTTACCCGGTCTCCATTTTTCAAGGTGGCGACGTCGGCTTGTGTTGAGGCGGCGGCGCAAGTCAATGCAATCAGGCTCAGAGCGATGATTTTCATAACCAAACTCCCGTTTTGAAATTTCAATGCCTATGCCGATTTCGAGGGCCGACCAATATTGCGACCCCAAAGGATAATCCAAATTCGGCCCAATTGCCCTTCCCGGCGGCTCTGATCGAAATCGGGCGCGCATTGGCGAACAGAAATCCAACCCGCAGCGCGCATTGACTGAAACCGCTACGGATGCTATAAATTTTTGCTCTAACCGGGGTTGGAAGTAACTACCGCAGAGCAGGATTTGGGCGCGGAAGTGTGCGTCCGGCCCGCGAGGGCTCAGGCGGAAGCGCGTGAACGAAGAGTGCAAACAGGGGCGAACAGCTAGTTAGCAATGGAAATCCTTCATACGCTTGGAGAATTGTTCCTCGAGTCGATCCCGACCATCGTGATGGTCATAGCTTTTTACCTTCTACTGCGGTCCACATTCTTCATTCCTCTCACACGTGTGATGGACGAACGAAAGGCTCGAACAGAAGGGGCGCGGCGCGAGGCGGAAGCCAGCCAGGCCGCCGCTCGCGAGAAGTCGCGCGCCTACGAGGAAGCGCTGAGGAAAGCCCGCGCGGCGGTTTATGCCGAACAAGACGCGGCCCGGCACGTCATTATGGAACAGCGAGCATCGGCGGCACGCGATGCCCGCAGTCGCGCTCTGGAGCGCGTGCAGAAAGAAAAGGATCAGATCGCGCAGGAAGTTGCGGCAGCGCACGGCCAGCTGCTGGACAGCACGCCTCAACTTGCCGCCGAAATCGTTCGCACGCTGTTGGCTTCCAATTCCGGTCCGCGGCCTGCAAGCGAGGCTCAATGAAGCGGCTTCGCGCTCGGTTCCTCCCCACAATTTTGGGTTTGGTTCTTTTGGGCATATTTGCAGGCGGCTTCACTACGTCGTCCGTGCGCGCTGCCGAGCCCGAGCAGTCTCAGACGGACCCGACCGAGACGCCGGTAGGGTCGCTCTTCCGCTGGATAAACTTTGCCATCGTTTTTGGAGCACTGGGATACCTGATCGTCAAGAAGGCTCCCGCCGCATTCCGCGCGCGCGCCGACGCCATCGCCACGGGAATCACCTCAGCGACAGCTGCAAAGGCGGAGGCCGATGCGCAATTGCGTGCGGCCGAAGCAGGGCTGGGACGGCTGGATCAAGACGCCGCAGCCATGCGTGAAAATGCGAAGAAGGATTTCGCGGCAGAATCTGCGCGATTGCTGGCGGCAGGGAAGGTGGAAATCGAGCGCATCGGGCATGCCGCCGAAGTGGAAGTTGCCGCTGCGCGTCGCGCAGCGCGGCTGGAGCTGCGCGCGCTGGCTGCCCGGCTGGCCGCGGAACGCGCCGCAACGCTGGTGCCCGAGCAAATGACTGCCCAGCAGAACGTGGCGCTGGTCCAGAAATTCGTGGATAACCTGCCGCGGGGTGCGAATTGAAAGTTATTTCCGAGCGATACGCGTCGGCGCTGCTCGATATCGCCCTGGCACATGGAACGGCCGAGAAGGTCAAAAAGAGCCTGGTGGGCTTCGCGGAAATCATCGAAAAATCACCCGACCTGAGATTGTTTCTGGCGAATCCAGCCGTGGCGCGCGAATCCAAGCGCATTGTGCTGAGCACACTCCTCGACAGGATTGGCGCCGCCCCGAACATGCAAAACTTTTTGAGCCTGGTGGTTGATCACCGCCGCGCCGCGTTGATGCCGGAAATTGCCGAGGCCTACACCGCGATGTTTAACAAAAAGCTGGGAGTTGCCGAGGCAGCGGTCACTTCGGCCAAAGAATTGAGCGCCACAGAGAAAAAGGGGCTGGTAAAAGGATTGGAGAACGCAACGGGTTTGAAGATTTCGGCGCAATACGCCGTGGACGCCGCGTTGCTGGGCGGCGCTGCGGTGCGCATCGGAGACGTGATCTACGACGGGTCGGTGCGTGAGCAGTTGCGGCGCTTGGAAGCGGAATTGGCGGCGGAATAAGGCATCTGAATCGCCGGCGCGAGGGAAAACCGGAACAGGAGCAATGAATGGCGACGATTAAGGCTGACGAGATTACAAAGATACTGCGCGAGCAAATTGAGAATTATAAGCAGACCGTTTCTGTGGAAGAGGTCGGCGCGGTGATCTCCGTGGGGGATGGCATCGCCCGCGTCCACGGTTTGGACCGCTGCATGTCCGGCGAAATGCTGGAGTTCCCCCACGATGTTTTCGGCATCGCTCTTAACCTGGAAGAAGACCAGGTGGGCGTTGTGCTGCTTGGCGACTATACGGAAATTCAGGAGGGCGATACCGTCAAACGCACCAAGACCATCATGTCGGTGCCTGTGGGGGAGGCTCTGGTGGGCCGCGTGGTGAACCCCATTGGGCTACCGCTCGACGGCAAGGGTCCCATCCTGACCAGTGAGCGCGTCCCGCTGGAACGTCTTGCCCCGGGCGTCGTAGATCGCCAGCCGGTCCGCGAGCCGCTGCAAACCGGTATCAAGGCCATTGACTCGATGATTCCCATCGGGCGCGGGCAGCGCGAACTGATCATCGGAGACCGCCAGACGGGAAAGACCGCCATCATTCTGGACACCATCATCAACCAGAAGGGCGGGGACATGATTTGCATCTACTGCGCCATCGGGCAGAAACGCTCGACGATTGCGCAGGTAATCAAAGTGCTGACGGACGCGGGCGCGATGGACTACACGATTGTGGTGGCCTCCTCCGCAACGGAGCCCGCTACGCTGCAATACATCGCGCCGTACGCCGCGTGCTCGATGGGCGAATATTTCCGCGATAGCAAGCGGCACGCCGTCTGTTTTTATGATGACCTTTCCAAGCACGCGCAGTCCTACCGCGAAATCTCTTTGCTCTTGCGCCGTCCTCCCGGACGCGAGGCCTTCCCGGGCGACGTTTTCTATCTGCACTCGCGGTTATTGGAACGCGCCGCGAAACTGAGCAATGAAAAGGGCGGGGGCTCCCTCACTGCGCTCCCGGTGATTGAAACCCAGGCGGGCGACGTTTCGGCGTATATCCCGACCAACGTCATTTCCATAACCGACGGCCAAATCTATCTGGAAGCGGATTTGTTCAACGGCGGTATCCGACCGGCCATCAACGTCGGCATTTCAGTCAGCCGCGTCGGCGGCAACGCCCAAATCAAAGCCATGCGCCAGGTGGCCGGCACACTGCGCCTGGGAATGGCGCAGTACCGTGCTCTCGCCGCATTCGCCCAGTTCGGCTCGGAACTGGACAAGTCCACTCAATCGCAACTTGCGCGCGGCCAACGGCTCACGGAAATTTTGAAACAGGACCAGTATTCACCGCTCTCCATCGAAAAACAGGTGCTGCTGATCTACACCGGAACGAAAGGTTTCCTCGATGACATTGCCGTCGGCGATGTCCGCCGCTTCGAGCGCGAGTTCCTGCAATTCATGGATACGAATGCTTCCGGCGTCCTGGCAAAGATTGCCGACAAAAAGGTGATTGTGGATAAGGAGATCGAGCCGCTAGTCGTGGAGGCCATAAAAGCGTTCAAAGAACGCTTTACGCCAACTCCGAAAGTGAGCTGACTGTAAGTCCACTTCACCCATGGCAACTCTTCTCGATTTCCGGCGACGCATCCGCTCTGTGAAGAGCACGCAGCAGGTTACCCGCGCGATGAAGTTCGTTTCCGCGGCGCGGCTGAGGCGCGCGCAGGAAATGGCCATTGAGGCCAGGCCTTTCTCCACGGCGGTCACGCAGATTGTTCGCTCGGTCGCCGGTCGCATGGAAAGCCCCACGCATCCGCTGTTGGCGCGGCGGCCCGAAGAGCGCGCGTTGCTGGTGATCGTTACCGGCGATCGCGGCCTGGCCGGGGCCTTTAACGCCAATGCCGTCAGGCGCGGGATTGAGTTCTTGCGTTCGCATTCCGCCCAGAAAATGGAAGTGCTGGCGGTTGGACGAAAAGGCCGCGACTCTTTCCGCAAGCAGAAATGGCCGCTGATCGGCGAGTATGTGGGTGTCACGGCCCGCGCGGATTTCAAGAGGGCCCAGGAAATCGCGGCGAAAATCATTGAGCATTATTCATCCGACAAGACAGACGCCGTCTACCTGTTGTTCAACGAATTCAAGAGCGTGATCACCCAGAAAATGGTGCTCGAGAAACTTTTGCCGATTGATCCAGCCGAGCCCGATACTACCGGCTCGCAGGTTGACTATATTTACGAACAGCCCGCCGAGGAACTTTTAAACGGGCTGCTACCGAAATTTGTCGAGGCCCGCATCTATCGCATGATCGCTGATTCCTCCGCCGCCGAGCACGCCGCGCGCATGACCGCAATGGATTCAGCCACTCGCAATGCGGGGGAACTGATCGACACACTTACTTTGAAAATGAACAAGATCCGCCAGGCCGCCATCACCAAAGAAATTATTGAAGTGGTGAGCGGCGCGTCCTGGAGCGCTTGAGATTTTAGGAGGCTGGAATGGCTCAGAAATATGCCGGGGTTGGCCAAGTTGTCCAGGTCATCGGACCTGTGGTGGACGTCAAATTTGACGAAAAGTCTTTGCCGCACATTTTTAATGCATTGCGCATCACCAGCGAAGGATTCTCCGGGCAGGACCCCATTGACATCATCTGCGAGGTGCAGCAGCACCTGGGAGAGGCCCGCGTGCGTGCCGTCGCGCTCCAGCCCACCGATGGCGTGGTGCGCGGTATGAAAGCGTACGATTTGGGCGTCGGCGTCACTGTGCCCGTGGGCCGCGCCACGCTGGGCCGAGTGATGAACGTCCTCGGCCAGCCCGTGGACAAGCTCGGCCCCATCAGCAACGAGCACGAGTATCCCATTCACCGGCCCGCTCCGTCGCTTGAGGATCAATCCACAAATCTCGAAATGTTTGAGACGGGAATCAAAGTGGTCGACCTGATGGAGCCCTACCTGAAGGGCGGGAAGATCGGGCTCTTCGGCGGCGCGGGCGTCGGCAAGACCGTTTTGATTCAAGAATTGATTCACAACGTGGCCATGAAACATGGCGGCGTCTCTGTGTTCGCCGGAGTTGGCGAACGCACCCGGGAAGGAAATGACCTGTGGTTGGAAATGCAGGAATCCGGCGTGGTGGTTCCGGGCAATTCTGAAAAGTCGCGCTGCGCTCTGATTTACGGACAGATGACCGAACCGCCCGGCGCACGTTTGCGCGTGGGGCTGACCGGCCTGACCGTCGCGGAGTATTTCCGCGATGAAGAAGGCCTGGATGTCCTGTTGTTCATCGACAACATTTTCCGTTTCGTGCAGGCAGGTTCGGAGGTATCCGCGCTGCTTGGCCGCATGCCTTCCGCAGTGGGATACCAGCCCAACCTCAACACCGAAATCGGCGAACTGCAGGAGCGCATTACCTCCACCAAGAAAGGCTCAATCACCTCCGTGCAGGCCATTTATGTTCCCGCCGACGATTACACCGATCCCGCCCCCGCGGCTACTTTCGCGCATCTGGACGCGACGACCAACTTGAGCCGCGCCATCGTCGAGCTGGGTATTTTCCCCGCCGTGGATCCGTTGGCCAGCTTCTCGCGGATTTTGGATCCAGCCATCGTTGGCCCGGAGCATTACAATGTGGCGCGCTCCGTCAAATCGGTTCTGCAGCGCTATAAGGATCTACAGGACATCATCGCCATCCTTGGTATCGAAGAATTGCCCGACGAAGACAAGCAAATCGTGGCCCGCGCGCGGAAAATCGAAAAATTCTTCTCACAGCCTATGTTCGTCGCCGAGCAATTCACCGGCCTCACCGGCAAATACGTGAAAATCGAAGATACCGTGCGCGGCTTCAAGGAAATTGTCGACGGCAAACACGACGAAATCCCCGAGCAGATGTTTTACATGGCCGGCACGATCGAGGAAGTGCTCGAGAAGCACGAACAGGAAAAGGAGAAGGAAACGGCGAAGGCCTGATGTACACGCCGCGTCTGCGGATACGCAAAAATGCTCCCTGATTCATTCAAATTTGAAGTGGTCACACCCGAGCGCCGCGTCGTGCAGGCCACCGTGGTCGCCGCGGAAATTCCCGCCAGCGAGGGCTACATCGGCGTCTTGCCGGGCCACGCTCCGTTGCTCGGGGCCATGGGGATGGGCGAATTAAGCTATCGCGATGAACAGGGGACGCATTACGCCGCGGTTTTTGGCGGCTATGTGGAAGTCCTCGCAGGACGCGTGATTGTGCTGGCGGAAGCTGCCGAACGCGCCGAAGAAATAAACGCGGACCGCGCTCGCGCCGCCAAGGAAACCGCGCGGAAGATTCTGGCCACGCCTGAAACCCCGGAAGAAACCGCCGGCCCGGCGCGGGAGGCCGTTGCGCGCGCTGACATCCGTTTAAAGGTCGCAGAGCAGGCTTCGGGAGCTTCCGCGCGCAGTGCGGAGGCGGTTCATTCTGCGTAACCGTTGCAGAGCTTTTGGAATCCGCGCTGAATTTGGCACATCTAACCTTAAGGTAGCTGAATGCCCACGGTAAAAATGTACACAACGAATTGGTGCTTCGATTGCCGCCGCGCCAAGAAATTTCTTGGCGATCGCGGAATTGTCGTGGAAGAGATTAATGTGGACGAATCCCCTGACGCGGAAGATCTGGTCATGAGCGTCAACGACGGCAGGTGTAAGGTCCCGACTTTTGAAGTGAATGGAGAGTTTTTTTCTTGCAGCCCGTTCGACCCTTATTTTTTGGCGGAGAAATTCGGGGTCCCGCTTAATCTATGAACTGACTTCTCCGTGTTCTGACCTCTCAAAAATCACCCGGACCTAATCCAAACCAACTCCTCGCGTCACCACGCGCGAAATCCGCAGCTGGGCATCGAGGAATACTAAATCTGCATCTGCCCCCGCAGCCAGAGTTCCCTTGCGAGCCTCCAAACCCAGCAAACGCGCGGGATAAAGCGTAAGCATGCTCACGGCCTCGTCCAATGGCACACCGAGCGCCACCACGTTGCGCAGGGCCTGATCGAGCGTGAGCGCACTGCCGGCCAGCTTTCCCTCGGCGTTGCGCACTACTCCGCCCGCCACATCCACATCAAAATCGCCCAGCCGGTACCGGCCATCGGGCATCCCCGTTGCAGCTGTGCCGTCACTCACAAGGATCACACCGCCCGCGGCCTTGGCTGCAAGCAAGAGCTTCATCGCGGCGGAATCCACGTGCACGCCATCAGCAATAAGCTCGGCGGTGACTTGAGGTGAAGTCAGCACCGCCCCCAGCACTCCCGTTTCACGATGCGAAAACGGCCGCATGGCATTGAAGACATGCGCTGCATGCCGCGCTCCATAAGCAATTGCTTCCGTGGCCTGCTCATAGGTGGCGTCGGTATGACCGAGCGCGACGATGACCCCGGCCTGGCACGCTTCGGTAATCAGATCGAGGCCCCCCTGCGTTTCCGGCGCCAGCGTCAATATGCGAGCGGACCCCCCCGCAGCGGCTAGCATTTTTCCCAGCAGCTCCGGAGAAGGGGCCGCAATCCAATGTGCCGGGTGCACTCCTCGCCTGGTTTGACTGATAAATGGTCCCTCAAAGTGGATTCCCAGAATTTCTGCGCAGGGACGGGTGAGTTCAATCTGCTGTGACTGCGAGGCAATGTACCTCGCGATTCCTTCAGCGCTGTTGCAGAGTCCCCGTGGCTCCGCGGTAACCGTGGTTGCCAGGAATGAGGTGGTTCCCCCGCGCGCCAACGTCGTCGCGATGGTGCTCAGCGCCTTAGGCGTGGCCTCCATCACGTCATGCCCACCCGCGCCATGAACATGGACATCGACAAATCCAGGCACGAGGGTCATGCCGGACACATCCACACGGTTCGCATTCGCGGGCACAGCCACTTCGTCGCGCGGCCCAACAGCGACAATCCGGGCACCCTCGACCAACACCACTGCGTCCTGGATTTCCCGCTGTGGCGTGATGGCCTTCCCAACCGAAATGGCCCAGACGCTCATGGCGGGAACATGCTAACCGATTGCGCGGCAAAGATGCGAGTGGGGGAAAAACAAAAGCGGGAGGATCATTTCGATCCTCCCGCTCGGTTCTTGGCGGATACCCCGGTAAGGCCCGCCGCTCGTTTGTAGAAACCTGCTCAGTTGCTGCCGCTGGTGGATGAAGCCGCCTGCGTTGTCCCCAAGCTCTTGGGAACGCTGATGTAGCCGGTGATCTTGTCTTTGCCAATCTGGTTCACAACCAGCTCCATCGCCTGGCGGCTGCCGCGGGTATAGAAGAAAATGGGCTCGTTGACCGCACGATTCTTCTTTTCCAGCTTCATGTCGTCCACGTAGAGTTCGACCGTGTACTGGTTGCGCTTGGCATTTACTCCGTGCAATTCAACCGACACATTGCCAACCCGCTGCTTATCCTTGCCAGAGATCGTGAACTCGATGTAATCGCGCTGCCCCAACCGGCGGAGCTGCTCGATGTCGTCGTGCGTCTTGGCAATCAGGGTGCCGTGCTCATTGATGATGCCGTTGGCCGCAAGCAAGCCCTGCTTGGTGGCGTCCAAGTCGGTCTTCACGCCGTTGACGTCGGTGGAAACCGCTTTCAGGTCATCAGTACTGGCTTTCGTTGCCAGACCATTCTGAACTTCGTCTTGCAGACCGGCTATCTTCTTTGAATAATCCGTCTTGATCGCCCCGGTCTGTTTGTGGGACTTGTCCAGTTCGTCCTGTGTCAGTTTCAGTCGGCCCGTAACCGCGCTTAAATCACCTTGAATTTGTGCGTTTGCGGCTTCGGTCTGAGCCAATCGTTGGCTCACAACATCCAAATTCTGGCGCAGCGTCTTGTTGTCGTTCGCGGCTGCTTGTTGAGCTTCTCGCGCATTGTTCGATGCGCTCCAGCCAACTCCCAATCCCAGCAGCGAAACCGCGGCCAGGGCCACAACGGCAATCCCCATCCAGCGGGGAGTCCCTTCGTTGGTGTGGACTGTTTCTTCTCGGCTTTCAGTAAGCATTTTCGTGTTCTCCTTGGAGCTAAGCCCCTTGCGCAGAGGTAAAGAGCACGCGCTGCGCCAAAAGTGGCCAAACCAAGCTATGTCCCTAACTCCTGCAATTGCATATAGTTGCCGATGGGGCTGCTGTCCGGGAGCCAGTTTTTCTGTGGGGAGGATTGGCAATCTTTACAGGGTTCGTGTTGTTTCTCTGTATTAATGCTTTGGACAAGGAGGCGGGTTCCGGCAGAGCACTACGATCGCATCAATCCATATCTGTTTCACAAAGGACGAATTGGCTGAATTTACTACAGCGGTCTTGAGGAATCTGGGATTGGGAATTTGCGAGATCCTGCGATTCCATTCAAATGGCGTGAGGGTGAGGAAATCGTTGGGGGTCGGAATCGAAGTATGTTTCCAGCGTTTGTTCCGCCGCTTCGAGGACCTTGAAGCAGTTCGGACACTGGGTCAAATGCTGCGATACTTCACTTTCAATAGTCGGGGACAGCCAGCCTTCCAAGTAATCGCAAATGAGTCGAATCGTAGCTTGGCACGTCATGCTCATCCCCCTAACGCCACATTGGATAGGAGCACTTAACATGCCAGAAAGTTGCCAGAGCGGGACAAACGCAAATTGAGGCAAAGTAAAGGCTTACGAATAAGGTTAGAGATTGAGATTGAATTGATACCGTACTAGGACGGTTCCGTTTCTACACGGTTCTGTCGTTATGTCCATTTCAGGAATCTTTATCTTGCGCAGCAAAGACCTGCCAGCCTATCAGCGCGTGATCACCAAATTCTCCAGCACCGCAATTCTTTCGCTCAGCGGAGGATGGGTGCTGAACAGCCCAGACATCATGTTACGAACGCCGGTGAAGGGCGCAACGATGAATAGTGACGCCGTGGAGGGTGACACGTTCATCGGGATTCGCTTGTTGTATTCGCCAAGCTTCTTCAGCGCGGAGATCAATCCATAGGGATGGCCAACCAGCCGGACGCCCGCCGCATCGGCGGCATACTCGCGCTGGCGCGAAATGCCAAGTTGAAGCAACAACGCTGCCAGTGGCGCCACAATGATCATCGCCAGCATGGTGAGCGCATTTCCGCGGTCCCGGCTGTCGCGTCCACCATACCCCCCAAATATCATCCCCCACCGGGCGAAATGCGCGAGCATGGTCAGTGCGCCCGCTAGCATGGCTGCGACGGAGGTAATCAAAATGTCGTAATTGCGCACGTGTGAAAGCTCATGCGCGATCACGCCTTCCAATTCATCGTCATTCATCAGCTTCAGCAGTCCAACCGTTGCGGCTACTGAGGCATGATGCGGGCTGCGCCCCGTGGCAAACGCGTTGGGCGCCTCTTCGGGAATCATGTACAGCTTGGGCATGGGAATATTGCCTTTGCCGCAAAGCCGCTCCATCACTGCGTATAGCCGCGGCGCCTGCTCACGCGTCACCGGTTGAGCATGACTCGACCGCAAGGCGATCTTGTCCGAGAAAAAATAGGCGCTAATGTTCATGATAAATGCGATGCCCAGCCCGATGGCCATGCCGTTCTGGCCGGAGATCGCCTGCCCACCCAAAACCAGAAGCAACGTCAGTGCTATTAGTAAAATGCCCGTCTTAAGTCCCCGCATGGTTATAACTCCCCTTTGAATAACTCACTTCACCTGCTGAATCAGTTTAGGAACCTTGAACCACTTCGTCAAACGAATGCGGTTTCCCTGATTCCTCCTGCATCATCGAACCTCAACGGGATGCCCGAGCGGCCGCCTTGGGAGTGGCCACTCTCTTTTCCGGATTGGCAGCGCTGGGCTTCCTCTGAAATCTCATTTGGCGTGTAGCGGTATCCACATCTGCAATCACGTGGTCACCCGGAAGTATCGTGCCATCCAGTATCTTCATGGCCAGCGGATCCTGCACCAGGCGTTGCATGGCGCGCCGCATCGGCCGCGCGCCATAGGCCGGATCAAACCCTTCCGCGAGCACCAATTCTCGCGCCGCGGGAGTCAATTCCACAGTGACGTTGCGCTCCGCCAGAAGTTTCATAGCGTCTTTCAATTGCAGGTCCACAATCTTTGCAAGCTGTTGCTTGCCCAGCGGATTGAACATCACAATCTCATCCACCCTGTTCAGAAACTCAGGACGGAATGCCGCCCGCAAGGCTTCCATCGCTTCCCGGCGCGCCCGCTCGGCGTCGCGTCCCGCGAGTTCCGAAATGGCCGCCGAGCCCACATTACTGGTCATCACGATCACCGTGTTTCGGAAGTCAACCGTCCGTCCCTTTCCGTCCGTCAGCCGGCCATCCTCAAGAATCTGCAACAGGATGTTGAACACATCGGGATTCGCTTTTTCAATTTCATCCAGCAGCACCACGCTGTAGGGATGCCGCCGCACCGCCTCGGTGAGCTGGCCCCCCTCTTCATATCCGACGTAGCCTGGGGGCGCGCCGATCATCCGCGACACAGAATGTTTTTCCATGTACTCCGACATGTCCATCCGGACCAGGGCTTTTTCGTCATCAAACAGGAATTCCGCCAGCGCGCGCACCAGCTCTGTTTTTCCGACTCCGGTGGGCCCTAGGAAAATAAACGAGCCAATCGGCCGCCGCGGATCGCTCAGCCCCGCGCGGCTCCGCCGGATTGCTCCGGCCACTCGCGTCAGGCCGTCGTCCTGCCCGATGACTCGCTGGCGCAACCGTTGCTCCATGTCCACAAGTTTGTGCGCTTCGCCTTCCAGCAGCCGTCCGACGGGGATGCCCGTCCACTTGCTGACCAGGGCGGCGATGTCTTCTTCATCCACCTCTTCCTTCAACAACCGCCCGTCTTTTTGGACTTCCTCAAGTTTTTTCTGCGCGGCTGTAAGTTCCTTTTCCGCGGCAGAAAGTTTGCCGTAGCGGATCTCCGCCACCTTTGACAAATCGCCCGCGCGTTCGTGACGCTGCTCTTCCGCCTTGAGCTGCTCGATCTGCTCCTTAAGCTTTCGCAGGTTGGCGATCGCGCTCTTCTCCACCTGCCAGCGCGCTTTCTTCGCCGACGATTCCTCTCGCAACGATGCCAGCTGCTCCACTATCTCGGCCAGCCGCGCCTTGGAATGCGCGTCGGATTCCTTCACCAGCGCTTGCCGCTCGATTTCCAGCTGCAGAATGCGCCGCTCGACGTCATCAATCTCCAGCGGCAGGGAATCAATCTGCATCCTCAGGCTGGCGGCCGACTCGTCCACCAGGTCAATGGCCTTGTCGGGCAAGAAGCGATCGGAGATGTATCGCTGGGAAAGAGTTGCAGCGGCTATGATGGCCGAATCTTTGATGCGCACGCCGTGATGTACTTCGTAGCGGTCCTTCAAGCCGCGCAGAATGGCGATGGTGCCCTCCACCGATGGTTCGCTGACCAGCACTGGCTGAAATCGCCGCTCCAGCGCGGGATCCTTCTCGATGTACTTCCGGTACTCGTTGAGAGTAGTGGCGCCGATTGCGCGCAAATCACCGCGCGCTAGCGCCGGCTTTAACATGTTGGAAGCGTCCATCGCCCCTTCCGCGGCGCCCGCGCCCACGACCGTATGCAGCTCGTCAATAAAAAGGATTACCTGCCCTTCAGCGTCGGTGACTTCCTTCAGCACCGCCTTCAGCCGGTCCTCAAATTCCCCGCGATATTTCGCACCCGCAACCATCGAAGCCAAATCCAGCGCCACCAGCCGCTTGGTCTTCAGGATTTCCGGCACATCGCCGGAAATAATCCGCTGTGCCAACCCTTCTACGATGGCTGTCTTCCCGACGCCGGGTTCACCAATCAGCACCGGATTGTTTTTCGTCCGCCGCGCCAGGATTTGCATCACCCGCCGAATTTCCGCGTCGCGTCCAATCACGGGATCAAGCTTTCCGCGCCGCGCCAGCTCGGTCAGGTCCTTCGCATATTGTTCCAGCGCGCGGTATGTCGATTCAGGATTGGGCGACGTCACCCTCTGGCTTCCGCGCACACCGGCCAGGGCTTGCAATATCGCGTCATGGCTCACGCCGTGTTTGCGCAGCAATTCGGTCGCGGGATCGCGTCCAAAATCCGACATGGCCAAGAGCAGATGTTCGTTGGAAACATATTCATCATGGAATTTGCCGGCCTCGGCAAACGCCTTTTCAAATAATTCGTTGATCGCCGGGCTCAGGTGCTGCTGCGCCACGCCGGAAACCTTGGGCAGCCTGCCCAGAGCCAATTCAACATCGCGCGCCAACGCTTCGGGAGGCGCGCCCAACCGGTTCAGCAATGGACGCACCACGCCGTCGGTCTGCGCCAGCAAAGCGGCCAGAAGGTGCAGAGGCTCAATTTGTTGATGGTCATGCCGGGCAGCCACTTCCTGCGCTTCCTGAAAGGCTTCCTGGGCTTTGATGGTTAGTTTGTCAAGGCGAAGCATTTGGTTCTCCCAATCTTTTCGTCAGACCGAAATGCGGGGCCCGCCAATTTTATTACCGAGCCCCGCCGAAGGTCGAGCCGGAAGTTACCGGCCGTTTGTGGCCACGTTCACCTTCACCCGCTAATGGCCACGGCTGGCGCCCAAGCGGTGAGGCTCGAATTGCAGCCAGTGCTACTGATGGAGTCTTCCAGCAGTTGATTGACTTGATCTTGCAAGCTGCCGTGCTCGCTAATGGGCTGCCAGCGAGTAAGGGTATTCATCTTATTCCTCTTATTCCTCTTATTCCTCTTACATTCGTAATCTTATCGTATAAGAATCATAAAACATGCGTGCATTATTGTCAAGTATTTTCAATAATGACTAAAATTCTGTAAATCATTAATTATAAGCATATTATGAGGGCTCCAACGGATTCCTCCGTTTCAATCCAGGAATATGAGAGCGTACTTGACCCAAAACTGATTCCTCGGTGAGGATTGGCTGCCTCTTAAGACTTCAGGTAGAATTCAAGACACTCTGGAGTGATAACGATTGAAACTAACGGACTTCTCTTACGAGCTTCCTGAGGATTGCATAGCGCAGAGGCCGCTTGTCGAGCGGGATGCCTCGCGCATGATGGTTCTCTCCCGCGGCGCTGGCCTATGGGAGGACCGTTTCTTTCGAGAGCTGCCAGACCTCCTTCGAGGCAACGAGCTGATCGTTGTCAACAACGCGCGAGTCATCCAGGCGCGTCTATTCGGCCAGCGCAGGGGCGTGGGAAGCGAGTCTACGGGGAAGCAGAAGGGTACCCAGCATGACTTCCTGACCGCAACGATCGAGGTCTTGCTCACACGGAGAATTGCTTCCGACCCGGGACAGGAGATTTGGGAAGCCCTGGTCCGGCCCGGGCGAAAGGTCCGCGTCGGCGAACGTATCCTGTTCGGCGAAGCAGCACTCGAGGCCGAAGTTATCGGCAGGGGTGAATTGGGTGTCCGCCAACTGCGCTTCTTTTACGCGGGAGATTTTCAGGAAACAGTGAAGCGTCTGGGCCACATTCCCTTGCCGCCTTACATCCGGCGCCCGGATGAGCCCGACGATAATTCCCGCTACCAAACTATTTTTGCCAGTACCGGAAATGCCGTCGCCGCCCCCACCGCGGGATTGCATTTCACCCGGCAAATGGTCGAGCGTCTCCGCCAGCGCGGCGCAGAAATCTGCGAACTAACTCTCGAAGTGGGACTGGGAACATTTCAGCCGATTCACGAAGACGAGATCGAGCAACATCAAATCCACAAAGAGAATTACGAAATTCCCGAAGAAATCGCCGAAAAAATACGCCAGGCAAAAACTTCCGGCCGGCCCATTCTCGCGGTGGGAACAACAGTCGTGCGGGCACTGGAAGATTCAGCGCTCGCAGCGTGCCAGGGCGGCGACAAGCGTCTCCTCACGGGCGCACGCGCGGAAGCAGGAATTTACATTTACCCTGGTCACACTTTCCGCGTGGTGGATCTAATGCTCACCAATTTTCATTTGCCGCAGTCCAGCCTGCTGGTGATGGTCGCGGCATTTGCCGGCCGCGAACGGATCCTCAACGCCTATCAACACGCCATCACAGCAGGCTATCGCTTTTACAGTTATGGCGACTGCATGTTGATTCGATAAGTCGTTCTACCTGAAAAAGCGAGAGGGGGTATTGACATGGCAGTGGACGCCGAGTAGGCTCCCCGTGACACATAGACCTCCCTGAGCGCACAGCCGGTGAAGTCCTTCGTGTCACGGCCTCGCGGTCGCCGCCGCGAGGCCATTTTTTTTACCGAAAACCGTTCCGCAATTCCAGTGGCAATTATTAAAAGACGCTACGGGCGCCGCCTTTGCACCCCGTAGCATTCCGGCTCACGCCGGGAAACTCCGCCCCCGGGCCATGCGGCCCGTCGAGGCCTTCTGCGGGCGCACCAACTCCCCTTGCTTAGACGAAGGGACTCGCCCGAATGTTTCCCCCCGTCTCGCGATTCGCGCAAAATAAATGCGCATGCGTCGCATCTATCGCTTTCGCGGTTTCCTCGGGTTCGACTATAATCAGGCGCCGTTCAGACGGACGCCTTCGTGCGCTTTCTCATACTCAGCGACATCCACGCCAATGTCACAGCCCTGGAGGCGGCTCTCACCGCCGCCGAGGGCCGATGGGATCGCGCCATCTGCCTGGGAGACATTGTGGGTTATGGCCCCGATCCCAATGAGGCCATTGACCTGGTCCGCACTCTGGATCCCGTTTTCATCCGCGGCAACCACGACAAAGCCGCCTGCGGCCAGACCGACGCAAGCGATTTCAATCCCGTGGCGCGCACCGCTGCGGAATGGACCACCAATCAGCTCCGCCGCGACAATCTCGATTTTCTTCGTGCTTTACCCACGGGACCTGCCCGCGCCGACGGGCTCACCCTGGTCCACGGCGCCGTCGCCGACGAGGACGAATACATTTTTGCGCCGGCGCAGGCGCTGGAGAGTTTGCTCGAATCGCCATCACCGGTAACCTTTTTCGGTCATACACATTTTCAGGGAGGTTTTTCTTATCGTGATTCGCAGCTCGAGGTAATCCAATTGAAGCCGCGGCCCGGCGCGAATTTCGCCGCGCTGCAAATCGATGTTGGCACGCGTTACCTGCTCAACCCTGGATCCGTCGGACAGCCTCGCGATGGCGATCCGCGCGCAGGATTTGCCATCGCCGATCTCGGCCACCAAGTCGTGGAATTCTGGCGCGTCCCGTATGATTACGCAGCGGTCCAGGAACGCATGAGGGTGGCCGGTCTGCCGGATCCATTAATTTTGCGGCTGGGAATGGGCAGGTGATTGCGGTGCGAGAGACGACTCCATGAACGAACCCACCGGCACTGGACAAATCACCATTCCAGAGGGGGAGCGTCAATTCGGCGCGGCGCTTCTTGCGGGACTGCTCGTCGCCCTGATTGTTGCCGGCGGCGCTTACTTCCTGATGCGCGGATCGAGCTCCGGCGGGCCGGGCAATCTCGCTCCGTTGCCCATGGGAGACGATGAGCAGGCCTACGGATTGCAAGTCCATTTCACCGATTTGGAAATGGGACGCGCCGCGAATTTCTTGAAGCAGGAAGTGACCACCATCGCCGGAGTCGTCCGGAACGATGGGCAACGAACGGTCGGGGAGATGGAAGTGACGCTGCAGTTTTATGACATCACGCAGAAGGTTATTTTGACCGAAAAACTCCGCTTCTTCGGCACCAAGGAAACTGCCTTGTCGCCCGGCGGAAAACGTGCCTTCCAATATTCTTTTGAAGACATTCCCGCCACCTGGAACCAGGGTTCGCCGGGGTTCAGCATCACCGGCCTGCGTTTGCAGTAGCCTCCAGAAAAGATTCCTCTAAGTTATAGTAACTCATCTATAATCGGCTGAATGGTCGAACCCGCAGATATTGAGCAGGCGCTGGTGTCCCTCACGGCCGCCGGGGCCGTGGAGGTGCGTGAGAACGGTGTGCGGCTGGCCTCGCTCGCCGATTTCAATTATGAAGTTCGCGTACAGGGACGCGGCACGTTGCTGCATCTTTGGAGCGATGAACGCACCCTGGCGCGGCGCGTCCTGCGTATCACCGAACAAACTGCCGGCTGCCTACTGCTTGAAGTTGAGCGTTTCGGCCGCGCCAAGCCCGACCGGTTGGAATTTACTTCAGCGGATGAGCGCCCCGCTGCTCAGCTGTCACGCGAAAAGTTTCGCGAGCGATTCGCCGAATTGCTCCGCGAGCAATTTCCCGATGAAGAAGTCGAATCCCTGAGCACTGCTGGCGATCTCGAACATTCTCTTTCCACTCGATATACCCGCGGCTTGATGCGATCTCGGGGCGTCCACTGGCCGTGCTGGCCGCCGCTCCCGGGGAAAGCGCCGCGGCGATAGACGACATGCTCAGTTTCGGGCTGATTTGGCTCGACCACATCCGGGGCAGAGCTAAGCTGGGGCGCGTGGCGGGGCTAAGACTCTTCCTCCCTGAGAAAACCGGTAAGTTCGTTGCCCATCGCGCAGCCGCTGTTTCCGCGACCACCGCGTTGGAATTTTACGAAATGCATCCGGCTCTTGGAGAGGTGCGGCAGGTGCATGCCAGCGAATTAGGCAACGTGATCACCTGGCTCACCGCGCGGCGCGAACTGGAAGGAATTCTCGCGGAGGCTGCGCCGGAAACCGAACCCGTGCGCCGGATTGCTCCCGACGCGATCACCTCCAATGTGGTCCCCGGTACGCGTGAAGTTTCGCTGCGTTTTCGTGGTGCCGAGTTTGCCCGCTGGCACAACGCCGCAATTTTCTTCGGATTGCAGGACAACCGACGGATGCTCACTCGGGACACTCACGCGTCGCTCGTACAACTTGTCAAAAAGCTTTCCGTGCATCGCCATCCCGCAGCACAAGACACCACTCACGCGATGTATCGCATGCAGCCGGAGCGCTGGCTTGAGACCTTGGTCGCCGCCGATCCGACACGCGTGGATGCGCGACTCGATCCGCGATTCCTTTACACGCAAGTCCCCGCGTTGAGTGCCGGCGACCGGGGCATTATCGATTTGCTGGGGGTGACCCGCGACGGAAGCCTGGCTATCCTGGAATTGAAAGCGGATGAAGATATCCACCTCACTCTTCAGGCCGCGGACTACTGGCTGCGAGTGCGCGCGCACCAGAAACAGGACGACCTTCAGCGCTACGGCTATTTCCCGGGCGTGCAATTACGACCGGATCCGCCGCTCCTCTTCCTGGTTGCGCCCGCCATTCGTTTCCACCCCGCAACCAGCGTTCTGCTCCGTTATCTCTCCCACGAGATGGAAGTCTCTCGAGTAGGTTTGGCTGAAAATTGGCGCCGCGGACTGCGCGTGGTTCTGCGCCAGTAATTCCGCGACTTGGGGAGTTCTCAGAGAAAGTGGCGGCAAAAGAAGAGAAGCAGCCTTGGTGTTGCCAGGGCTGCTTCCCGGGGTGTGTCCTAGAAGTGGTGTTACTGGATATGATGCATTCTGAGGGAAAAAGTTGCCCGAATCTGTTGGATTCAGCATTTGGTCCAACAGACCACTCGTCCAAACGCACTCGTGGTCCGACGCTGAGCGTAGCTAAATAAATTATTTAGATGGAGTTACGGACCTAATAGAACAGATATTTCCGCCACTTCTCATCCTTATGCCCAATCAAACGCATCAGTTGTCGAGAAGTGTGCAGAGTGAACGGCCGTGGACGACGCGAAAGCTCCAGACCCGCTTCCTCAGGTGTCCGGTCCCCCTTGCTGTTATTACAAGCGTAGCAGCAGGCCACCAGGTTCTCCCACGATGACCGTCCGCCCCGGGACCGGGGCATCACATGGTCCAGCGTCAGTTCCGGGGCAGGAAATGTCCGCCCGCAAAACTGGCAAGTGTTGTGGTCGCGCAACAGGATGTTCTTGCGTGAAAGCGCGCGCGTCTGCTGAGGAATATGCCTATACGCCAGCAAGCGAATCACGGACGGCACCTGCACGGTCCTCGAAGTAGAATGCACTTGCGAAGTGTTCAGCTCTTCGGCCTGGGCCACGCCCTTCAGCAGCAGCACCAATGCCCTCCGCACCGCCGTGACGTTGATCGGCTCAAAGGTGGCGTTCAGTACCAGAACCGGGTCCTGCATCACAGCCGGGCGGCGTTGACGGGGATTTACAAAGGAGAGCTTTTCAGGCACAACCGCGCCGCCCCTGACAGGCCGCCAGGTTCTATGGCCGAGTTGGCCCTCTGAATTCAAAATGCGTTCAATCCCGGTCGCTCGCGCGCATCATTGACTTGGGCCCATTCCGGCACCGATCGAGCCACAGTCAGCGAAACCACGCGGGCGGCACCGGCGTTGCGCAACGCCCTCGAACAGGCGTCCAGCGTCGCGCCAGTCGCCATTACATCATCTACCAGCAGAACGCGTAGCTTGTCAACTCGCACCCCTTGGCGCATTTCGTATGCGCCACGCACGGTGCTCCAGCGCTCGCTCCGACTGAGCTTTAGCTTGTCAGGGCGTGGCTGCGTCCTCACCAGCAAGTATGGCCCCACCTTCAACTTAACCCGCCTGGCCAGCGGCCGGGCGATCAACTCCGCCTGGTTAAAGCCTCGATCGCGCAGTCGCGCGGGATGGAGTGGTACTGGAACCACGAGGTCCGCGGCCAAACGCTCCGGTTCACGCGCCACGACTTCTGCCAGTCTGTCGGCGAACCACACGCCCATCGGAGCGACCTCATCATGTTTAATCAGCAGAATTGCGCGCACCATCGGGGAGTTGTAATAAGCGTAGCTGCGCGCCAAATCAAAGTCATAGGTTCCCAAACGGCAAAGGCGGCACATGATTTGGATAGAGTCTGCAACACGCGGCGAAACGATGGGCCGCCCACAACAATCGCAAAGGGGCGGGGCGATCCGCTCGAAGGCCTTCAAACAGGAAGCGCAGACGGGAACTCGGCTGGCCGTGTCCAGTGTGCCTTCACAGATCCGGCAGGGCGCGGGGAATATAACAGATGCAAACGCGTCCAGGGCCGTGCGCAGCGCGGACCAAGGAGACACACCGGACACACGACCCAGCGCCATGGCGAGAGCCAGTCTAACGCCGCCTGTATGTTAATTAAACAGGAATATATCCGGAGAGGAATCCGCTATAGCTGGCCGTGTTCCTGCTTTTCCTGGCAGTCGATGCAATACTTCGCCCAGGGCACCGCGTCCAACCGCTTCTGATTAATTTCTTCTTCGCAGTTGGCGCATTCCCCAAATTTGCCGCTGCCGATGCGTTTGAGCGCCTCTTCAATCAGGTGAAGGAAAGCTCGCTCGGCGTTGGTCTGCCCAAACAGGAATTCCTTGGTATAGGAGTTGGCGGCCTTATCGGCCAAATCGACCGTGGTATCTTCATCCGCGGCGCGGCCTTCCGCTTCCACTCGAGCGATGTTGTGGACCAACTCTTCGCGCTTGGTTTGCAGCTTCTTTTTGTAATTGTCTAATCGCTTTTTATCCATAACGGGGACCCACAGTCTCTTTGGCTGTCTAACAATAAATCGCTGATTGTAGGCTCGCTGGTCAGAAGTGTCAAGGAAATCAGGGTCCGGATGTCAAAAACCACAATTTATTCCCACCGGAAAAGCTTCGGCGGGCTTTCCGCCAGTCCAGAGCTTCACGAGTGCCCGCATGCACACAGATTCGCTAAAGACAAGACTTGAATGCCACGAACGTGAGGCAAAAACCAACCACGATCTCACACCTGAAAAATACTGGAAGTGAATTGGGTGACATCTCACGCAGCGTCCGCCGCCCGCTTGGCACATGAAGCGAAGCAGAATGCGAAACAGCGTGTTCACCAAGTCACGCATAAGAGCCGCAAGCCACGATCCGCCTTGGCCGGGGAAATGCGACTCACTAGAGCGGTTATGCCCTCCCGCAGAGGTGGTAGACATTTTCACGGATTTGGGGGTATTATCGCGCCCCCTCGAGGAGCCAGCAGGTCGCCCGACGCGGAGGAATGCCAATGAGCCATGATACGAACCAGAACCACCTCAAAGCGGTAAAATGCCTTTTTTGCGGTATCCGGACGCCGCTTCCCGAAAGCAAATTAAGAGCCGAAATCCGTGTTTCGATCGTGCGCTGTCACCGGTGCGGGAGAGAAGCGCCCTACCCGGCGGACAAGTTCGTAGAGACTTCAGGACTGCCGAATACCGGGATTCTTAGACCGCGAATTGCTTGAATTTGGGCTGCAGGTGAGCGTTCCATCCTCTCCGAGCAAAGGGGTGGGAATATCGAATTTGATCGGTACGACTGGTCACTCTCACTAATCAAAGTAAAATCCCGACTCTTTGCCTGCGCAAATCAAGTGCGCCACGCCATTTGCTCCACAGCGGCAAAAGCCACCACACGCAGCCCGCGCGCATCGTATAATTTAGCAAGGGCAAATTGACACGGGGTGATTCGGGCGGGTATCATCGCTGCGATGTGGCACGTGTGACGCGCCGCAGTTCCTTCCCTGCCTTACCGTGTCCCCGGGTCTTCCGAGGCAAGCCTCGGCAAGCAGGGCAAGTCTTCCGTTGGAGGCCTTAACCATGTCGTCTGGCTCCGAAAACACTGTCAACCCACAATTGTCGTCCGTGGACGACCCATCTTCACCCGATACGACGGGATCGTCCGATGCCACGAATTCGCCCGCGGGGGAATCGTCCTCGGATTCAACCGTTGTGGCTCTGGTGGCCCACGCAGAGGGCGAGTCAGGCGGCACGGCCGCTGCAGCTGCGCTCGCGCGGGCGGATGAACATGAACCGAAGGCGGAACCCTCTGAAATCGTGGCACACGCTACGACCACGAACGAAAGCTCCGCGCCGCTTGCTGAAGTCGCCGCAACAGTGGAAGCCGTCGAAGATATGGTGAGTGAGGGCGCGCCGGAAACGCCGGAACAAGCGGCGAAAATTGCGGCGGTGGCCGAAACGGTGGACGAAGCTGCAGCCACCGAAAATTCAACATCCCCTGCGGAGACTGCGGGAGCCGAAGAAGGCGAAATTTCCGTGGAGGCCATGGGCGAGCTAATCAAGCAATATCCCACGCCGCAAGGAAAGAAAGCCGAGAACGAAGTTTTGAGCGGAACCGTTGTGGCGCTGAACGACCTCGGCGTCGTGGTGGACATAGGCGCCAAGCGCGAGGGATTGATTCCCGCATCCGAGTTTGCGGAAATTTCCACGACCGCGCCGCCGCTTTCGCCGGGACAGGTGATTGAAGTCGAGCGGCTGGGCGAAGAAAAAGACGGCTACGCGCTGCTTTCCTACCAGAGGCCGCTGCGACGCTCCACATGGAAGAAAATTGACGCGACATTCCGGGCAAAGGAAACCATCGAAGGAACCGTTGTGGATTTGATTAAAGGCGGGCTGGTGGTTGATATCGGCGTGCGCGCGTTCTTGCCTGCGTCGCAAGTGGACGTTCGCCCGCAATCGAATTTGGAACATTGGAAAGGGCAGAAGATCGCCGTCCGTGTACTGAAGTTGAATCGCAAGCGCGGCAATGTAGTGGTCAGCCGTCGCGCGTTGCTGGAAGAAGAGCAGGAAGCGCAGCGGAAGAAAGTCATGGAGGGCATCACCGAAGGACAAGTGCTGACCGGTAAGGTGAAAAACATCACCGACTACGGTGTGTTCGTGGATTTGGGCGGAGTGGACGGTCTGCTCCACATTACTGATTTGAGCTGGGGGCGGTTGAAGCATCCTTCCGAGGCGGTAGCGGCGGGGCAGGAGATCGAAGTTCAGGTGCTGCACTTCGATAAGGAGAAGGGCCGGGTGTCACTGGGACGGAAACAGTTGATACCGGACCCCTGGGCCGCGGTGCCGGAAAAATTTGTCACGGGCGCGCGGGTGAAAGGGAAAGTTGTTGGGGTCACCGATTACGGCGCATTTATCGAGCTGGATCCGGGCGTCGAGGGATTGGTACACATCAGTGAAATGACCTGGTCGAAAAAGCTGAAGCATCCTTCCAAAGTTGTGAAGGAGGGCGATGAGGTTGAAGTTGTGGTCCTGGACGTGAAGCCGGACGAGCGGCGAATTTCATTGGGAATGAAGCAGACGCTGCCCGATCCATGGCAGGAGCTGGCGAACAAATATCCAGTGGGTACAGTGATTACTGGCCGAGTGCGCAATCTGACTGAATTCGGCGCGTTCGTGGAAGTTGAAGAGGGTTTCGATGGATTGGTCCACGTGAGCGACATTACCTGGGCGGGTCGGGTGAAGAATCCCGGTGACGCCTTGAAGAAGGGCGAAACGATAACCGCCAAAGTCCTGAAGATTGACGTGCCCACGCGGCGTGTCTCGCTGGGCATCAAGCAGGTGAACGACATTTGGGCCAATTGGTTCGCCGCGCACAAAATGAATGACCTGGTGAAAGGAAAAGTGTCACGGATGGTGGCGTTTGGCGCGTTCGTTGAACTGACGGATGGCATTGAGGGGCTGTGCCACATTTCGGAGATTGAAGACCGCAAGCGCAAGCATGAAGACGGAGCAGGGAAGTCCGGGCAAAGACCGGGCAAGCCTGGGTCGCAGTTGGACCCGGGCAAGGAGTATGATTTCAAGATCGTGAAGCTCGATCCCGAACAGCGCCGGATTGGGCTGAGCTATCGCAGCGCGCAAAAACAGGCCGAGAAGCGAGAATTGCAGGAGTACCGAACGACCAAATCGCCGAAGTCGTCTCCCACTGCAACAATCGGCGATATGATGGCGTCGAAGGGTAAGGCGCTCTAAGGGGGAATGGACGGGCGTCCTCCCCGTCCATTCAGAAAAAGTTTCCTTCCAGAGCCATTTGATGATATGGAAACAGCACAGGAATGCCCGGCAGAGGCCGTGGCGTACCGCACGCTATTTCCAGCGGGAGTTTTTTGCGGAGCGAAATCTCAATGTCTATAACTGAAGCAACCATAACGAAGGCGGACCTCGTAGAAGAGGTGATCAAGACCGCCGCACTTCCTCGCAAGGAAGCTGAAATCATTGTCGAGACGATTTTCGACAGCGTGATTCAGGCGCTACAGGGCGGCGACAAAATTGAAATCCGGGGATTTGGAAGCTTCCGAACGCGGCAGCGCCGCGGAAGGGTCGGACGCAATCCAAAGACCGGAGCGAAAGTGGAAGTGCCTCCCAAGCGAATTCCGTTCTTCAAGCCCAGCAAGGAACTGAAGGACTTCGTCAACGACGGCGGGGCCAAACCCGGTGCGCAAGCTTCGTCCGCCGCGCCTGCTGGAAATTCCCCGCAGAGCTGATCCCCGCCGATGGACTTTCTCTGGACGCCATGGCGCTATAAATACATTGCCAGCGCCGGCAAGGACGACCGCTGCATTTTCTGCGAGGCGCTGAAGTTAGGGGATGAGAAGGCGCACATCGTTCTTCGCGGCGAGCTGAACTTCGTAATTCTGAATGCATTCCCCTACACATCGGGCCATGTGATGATCGTGCCCTATAAGCATGGTGGAGATCTTGGCGCAGTCCATCCAGGAACGTTGGCCGAGATGATGACCATGACTCAGCGGGTGCAGGCCGCGCTCGCTTCCGTGTATAAGCCGGGCGGATTCAACCTGGGGATGAATTTGGGGCATTGTGCGGGAGCGGGAATTACAGACCACGTGCATATGCATTTGCTGCCACGATGGATAGGCGACGCAAATTTCATGACCACAGTCAGTGAAACACGGATGGAGCCGGAAGATTTGGAGACGACGTACAAGAAATTGAAGGAGGCTTTGCGCGCGAAGTGAATTTGCTTCGTAGAAGCAGAACCTAAAGTGGATGGTTCTGAATTTGCGCACTGGAGGTGGAAGACCGGTGCCAGGCTATCACCGGCCACAGGAGCAGCATCACGATTGCGCTGAGGACGATAATCCCATTGTGATGCAGGTAGGCATTGGGCTGCCGCAGTAGCGAAGTCCCCTCGCCAAACAACATCAATGTGGCGCCAAGTAGAAAATACCCGAGCAGATTAAAACGAACGATCGTTGAAACACCCCACCAGACCAACGCAATGGCCGCGAATTCAACCAGAAATTGTTGCGCGAAATCGCCAGCACTGCCCCAACCATTGATCGAGGCAACCGCCGCCACAACCACCAGAAACGCACGCAACCACACACCTTTCACGCGCACGGCAATGAATCCGGAGAGAGCAGCGATGCCTGCCACGTAAAAAATCAGCGAGTCATAGATGGAGCTGACGATGGCCTGCGTGGCCGGGGAAAGCGCATAGAATCCTGAAGAAGCCGCCCCCCCCGTGGTCTCATGCAATGTTGGCCAGATTTGCGTTAGCAGCGAAACAAATCTCTCAAAACCGGCGACCGCCGCGGTCCCGGCGATGGCCACCAACAAAGCGTCGCGATAGTAGTTTGCGGGCATCCCCAGCCAGCGGGGAAGGCGATTCTCCTGTCCGGCTTGCGCCCAGAAGAACCACGCCAGACCGAAGAGGAATGCGATGCAGGTAAAGACCACCACAGCGGCCAGCACGAATCCTATCCCTATTGTGGCGTAAAAAATCTTGAGCGGCACCTGCGTCACGTAGGCATGAAGAGAAAAGGGGAAGTTTGTGATTTGGGCCACGACGACTGCAGCCATCCCCCAAAGCGCCCAGCCTGCGAGCGTTCTCCAGGGAATCGAGGCGGCGGCGTGCGATTTCAAATTCCGGAAATAAACGACGAGCATGATGACGGCCAAAGCGCCAGCCAGAACCCAATACAATGTCATCTGGATGATTTTCGGGAGAGTTTGCTGTTGCTGCCGGCGAATCCACTCCTCGGGCAATTTGACGTAAATCCTGTAGGTTGACGGTTCATCGCCCTGAATACGCAGCTCGACGTGCGCGAGGGCGGCGTCCTGCAGATTCGGGCCACCCGCAAGAGGCGTGATCCGGTCCCATCCAAAAAGGTGATCGGTGCGTTTTGGGCGGGCATCCGACTTTGAATCCACCAGCCGCCAAGCGGCCAGATCCATGTGCTTGTTTTCGCGGAGCCAGGCTTCCGCGCGCGCCAAAGCTTCTTCTTTGGTCAGGGTTGCGCCCGGAGTATTTTCCTCGAGCGTGTGCCAGACGGAATGCAACTCACCATCGGCGCGGAAGAGTACGGCGTACTCTTCCTTCTCAGAGTCGCGGAAATATCTGACGCGCCAGAAAGCGCCGGGCACTTGATGTTCATAGATTTCATTGGTTCCTTCGATTCCTACCTTGCGCCTGAGGAATTCGTTGGCCAGTGGATCGAAATTAGTTATGAAAATCACGGCGCGGTGAAAGCGCGAAACGTCCACGTGATGGGATCGCAATTCATCGTCCGCCTTGGCCGCGGCCTGGCGGGCGTCCATGGACACGCGCAGGAAATCGCCGATGGTTCTGGAATGAGTGGTGGCAACCAGCGCTGCGCCCAAAACGCCGCAGAGAATCAGCGTCCATATCGCGCGGGAAGGCATGGCCTCATAAAAGGCCGAGCGGGAAACTGCGACTGTCGCTGCTGACGAAATCGCGTCAGGCGACACGCTTTCGGTTGTGGATTTGGTTAGCGGGTCGGCGCGATTGAGCAAATCCTCGCGTACCTCGAAGCCCCCGCGCTTCCAATACATCACCGCGCAATAGAGCAGCGGGATAACGGCCGCCCCAGAGACAACTGCGCCGGAAATTCGCAGAAAGGGGTTTGCCGAGCGCATAAGCAACAGGCTGCCGAGCGTGGCGTCCACGGTGTAATGCCAGATGAGCGTGGTCAGGATTCCCCAGCGCAGCATGACCAGACCGGCCACAATGCCAATCAGACCAATCTCGATTCCGCGAATGTAGGGAGGTTCCTGCGGATAGTTGGAGTGCAGGAAACTCCACATGAACGCGGGAAGTATGACGGCAATGATCCTAGATTTGGTAACGCGCTTGAAAAATGGAATGGCAAACATGCGGAAGAGGAACTCTTCACTCGCCGCGGCGTAAAGGCCAATGGTCAGGGCGCCCAGCCAGGGCAGCGGCGAACTCGTGGAGGGGTCGAAATTAATGTCTTGCGGCGCCCAAACTCCAAAGTGTCTCCCGACCAGATAAAACACCACCACGTAGCCGATGTGAGCAGCAGCGAAGGAAAGACCGATGACGCAAGAATTGAAGAATTCCTTGGAGCGCACCGCGGAAAGCTTGAGAACAGTATCTAATTTCAGGCGCAGCGGCTGGCTCACGCGGTAAAGCGGTTCGCCGGGCGCAAATGCAATGGTGACCAAGATGGCCTGCAGAATCGCCAGGCCAATGGCCACGGCAATCTGTTCATATACGAAAGCGGAATAGGAAGCGTCGGTCTCGTATGCGGCGCGGGTGGAGGACCAGTCGTTCATCGACAGCGCAAGCCACAGTACCGTAAAGAACAGGCCGAGTTTGACGGCGACACCCCAGCGGAGTTGATTGCGGCGGCTCAGCTCGTAGATAAACCAGAAGGCTGCTCCGATGAGAGTCAAGTAGGGAAGCACGGCAACCTGTGTAAGGAAGTCGTTGGCTGAACGCATGCGGCCGTAATCGCGAATCCACGCATCGGGGATTTTCAGGAATTCATTGGCGCTGCCGACTTGATCGCCTTGCAAGGAGACGCGCAAACGATATGGCGCTCCGTCAGGGCCCTCAGGAGCGCGGAAGCCACGAAGCTGCCAGGTGAAACTCCAATCGCGGCGATTGGGCCGCTCGGAGGAGTTGGCCTCTTCGGGGAGAAAGTCGTAGCTGGTGAGATCGGGCCGGTATTGATCGTGGAGGAATTGCTCCGCAAAACTTCGAGCGGCGTCGCGTTCGAGATGTGTGCCAGGACGGGCTTCCTCAATGATGTGTTCATAGCCGACGATTTGGCCCTCGGGGCTGACTTGCGCGCTGAACTCTTCCTTTTGTTGAGGACGGAAGAAGCGGATATCCCAATGCCAGGCATTTATTCCGTGGGACATCAATTCGTTGGCGCGTTCGAGACCTACCGTTCGCTCGAGGTAAGTCTTGGTGTTGTCATCCACGCTGAAAACGATCGTGGAGGTATATCCCTGAAGCGATGCGCCCTGATTAGAAATGAATTGGCGGGCGCGGCTCAAGGCTTCGTCGCGCGAAATTTGGAAATTAACGGAGGCTTCGGGGAAGGCCTGGAAGAAATATCGCCAGGCCACGCCTGCGCCCAAAAATCCAACCAGAATCCAGACCAGCAGGACACGGAGATCTTTCCCGCTCAGGCGCTCGAGGGGAGTGCTGCCAGTGGACTGGGCAGGCGATTCAGGCAACAGGTCCTCCAAGGCGCGCGTGCGCGCGCTGTTTTCTATCTAGCCAGACCCGCGCGGCGGGCGCAAGTAATGTGTGAGGCACAGTAGGCGTGGGTGCAATAGGCTCGTTCAATGAAGAAATGAGGGGAAGTACAACAAGACTGTCCGCGCCGGACGCAGCGCTCTAGGGAGGATGATATAAAAGGGGCGCATGATCTCGCTTGGCGATGAGGTGAAATTCCTGAAGGGCGTGGGGCCCCAGCGCGCGGAGGCGCTGGCCAAGCGTGGGATCACGACCGTGGAGGATTTGATTGACTATCTGCCGTTTCGCTACGAAGACCGGACACACTTTTCTACAATTAAAGAATTGATCGCGGGGCAGACGTATACGCTGCGCGTGGCGGTAGTGGAAGGACAAACGTTGCGCTACAGGCGCTCGCGCAACAGTGTTTATTACTTGATCGTGGGTGACGGTACGGGCCGGCTGCACTGCCGCTTTTTTCACAGCGGATATCTCGAAGGACGGTTCAAGATCGGGCAGGAACTTATTTTGCATGGCAAAGTGGATTACGATCCGCTCCGTCCGGTGCGAATGGAGATGATCAATCCGCAGGTGGAAACCCTGGGGCCGGAGCCGGGAGATTCCACGGAAGTCGGACGCATCGTTCCGATTTATGAAGCGATCGGCACGCTGAGTTCTCGGATGTTGCGGCGGGTGGTTCATCAGGCGCTCGCGGCGCTGCCGGCGGACATGCCTGACCGGATTCCCGAGGATATTCGCAGACGAAATCAATTTCCCACGAGGCGCGAGGCGCTGCTCTACGTCCATTTCCCGCCGCAGACAGAGAGCATCGAAAAACTGAATTCGTTCCGCTCCGCGGCGCATTTGCGGCTGATCTTTGAGGAGTTTTTTTTCTACGAGCTGAGCCTGGCTATGCGCCGGAAAAATCTGCGCCAGAGACCGGGGATTGCATTCCGCGTGCGCGAGCCGGCCGTTCGGGAGGCAGTGAAGCGTATCCTGCCATTCAAGCCCACGGGGGCGCAGAAGCGCGTGCTGGGCGAAATTGCCGCCGACCTGGAGAAGCCGGCGCCGATGAACCGCTTGCTCGAGGGGGATGTGGGCAGCGGGAAGACGATTGTGGCGCTCGAAGCCGCCGCGATTGCGATTGAAAATGGATATCAGGTGGCGCTGATGGTGCCCACGGAAATCCTCGCGGTGCAGCATTTTCTTTCGGCGCGGAGGGTATTCCAGAAGAACGGGTACGTTGTGGAATTGCTGGTAAGCGGGCTGAAAGCCGCTGAGAAACGCGCGGCGCTGGCGCGCATCCGGTCGGGAGAAGCACAATTTGTGACCGGTACGCACGCGCTGATTGAGCAAGGAGTTGATTTTAAGCGGTTGGGGCTGGTGATTGTGGATGAGCAGCACCGCTTCGGCGTGTTGCAGAGGAAACAACTCATGGACAAAGGGAAAATGCCGGATGTGCTGGTGATGACGGCGACACCAATCCCGCGGACACTGGCGCTGACCCTGTTTGGGGATTTGGATACGTCGGTGATTGACGAGATGCCGCCGGGGCGTACTCCCATTGAAACGCGGCTGGTGGTCGAGGCGAAATTGCCGGGAGTGTGGGAGACGATTCGGAAAGAGATCGCGCACGGGCGCCAGGCTTACGTCGTATATCCCGTAATTGAAGAATCGAAGGCGGAGCTAAAGGCGGCGATCACGGAATACGAGAGGTTGTCGCACGAGGTATTCCCAACGCTGAAAGTCGGGTTGCTGCACGGGCGGATGCGCAGCGAAGAAAAAGAAGCGGTGATGGAAAAATTCCGGCGCGGGCAGATTCAGATTTTGGTTTCCACCACCGTGATTGAGGTGGGTGTGGACGTGGCCAATGCGACGGTGATGGTGATCGAGCACGCGGACCGCTTCGGCTTGGCGCAGTTACACCAGCTTCGCGGTCGCATTGGGCGCGGGAGTCAGAAATCGCTGTGCATTCTCGTGGCGCCTCAGAATTTCACGGGCGAGGGGCGCGAGCGGCTGGAGACTATGGAACGGACGTCGAATGGATTTGAGATTGCCGAAGTGGACTTGAAATTGCGCGGGCCGGGAGAATTCTTCGGCACGCGGCAACATGGCCTACTGGGGTTCCACATCGCCAATCCGTTGCGCGATAGGCAGATACTGGAGCTGTCGCGGCTCGAAGCGTTTGCGATGGTGGATAATCCGGCGGCACAGCAGGAACTTGAAAAGTTGCTTGGGGATCTTGGCCCGGTGTGGCGGCGGAGATATCAGCTCGCGCACGTGGGGTGATGGAGCGCCATGCGAATCGTTGCGGGAAAATTCCGCAGTCGCCAATTGAAATCGGTAGGCAATCTGGATTTGCGGCCGACCAGCGACCGCTTACGCGAAACGCTCTTCAACGTTTTGGGCGTGAATGTGGAAGGCTCGGTGTTTGTGGATTGCTTTGCGGGCACTGGGGCTGTGGGGATTGAGGGGCTCAGCCGTGGCGCAAAGCGAGTGATCTTCATTGAGAAACATCCCCAAACCGCCGGATTGATTTTCGCCAATTTGAAGACACTCGGTATCGATCCCGGAACTTCGATGGGCGATGGAACCGCGGAGACAGAAATCCTCACCACCAACGCGGGCAAAGGGTTGCTGCAGTTGGCGAGGCAAAACGTGCGCGCGGATTTTCTGTTCGCCGACCCTCCCTATGCCGAAGCGGGCATGTGCGTGAAGGCTCTGGAGCGCGCGACTGCTCCAGAATCAGCTGGCAAACTGTTGGGGGAAGTTTCCACGATAATTATCGAACACGCGACTCGGGTTGCGCTGCCCGAAACGATTGCAAGATTCCGGAGGGCTCGCATCTTGAAGCAGGGAGATTCGACGCTGAGTTTTTATCGAGAGTCGAAGAGCAAATAGTGGCCGGCCAACACCGGCAATGGTCTGTAAGTGATTGATATATTTATGGTTACGCAGACCTCTCTTCCGCGCCCACCCGCATCCCACATTTGTCCAGCGCGAACTTCGCATGCTCACATTTGCCATCTCGCAGCGTCTATACTAAGTGGGATGCCGCTCACTGGACTAGCTATCGCGTTGCCGGGGGACCGTATCGCAAGCGGCGCCGAAGAGCGCGCAGGTCAGCTCAGCGCACGCCTTGATGAAAAGGCGCTGGTCGAGCGCGCCCAATCCGGGGACCATGCCGCGTTTGAGGAATTGGTCCACCGATATGACCGCGACGTATTGCGGCTGGCCCTGAATTTAACGCGCCGCACTGAAGACGCCCGCGATGTTTACCAGGAAGCGTTCCTGAAGGCCTACAAAAATCTCCAACGGTTCCGATTTGAATGCAGTTTTTATACCTGGCTCTACCGCATCGTCACCAATGTTTGTCTGGACCAGATGCGCCGCAGAAACAGCCGCCCCGAAGACCAGGCTCCTGAATTGCCCGGCGAGAGCGACGCGCCGCAGGATTTCTTTGAACGGCAACGCGAATTGCGGCCCGGAGCGGATCCTGAGCGGCATGTGATGGGGCGTGAAATTGGGAAGAAGATTGCAGCGGCGATGGGCAGGCTCTCTCCGCGCGAGCGCGTGATATTTGAGATGAAGCATCACCAGGGATTGAAGCTGCGCGCGATCGGCGAACTGCTGGGGACCACCGAAGAGACCGTCAAGAATTCATTATTCCGCGCAACCCGGAAGTTGCGCGTGCAATTGGAGGGGCTGCTGTGACCGCGGAATTGGAACGCATCCACGAGTGTTCCGCGATTGCGCGGCTGCTGACGCTTTACGCCTGCGAAGAAGCCTGCCCCCAAGAAAGTGAAATTGTGGAGCGGCACGTTGGTGCCTGCCTGGAATGCGCCGCGGCGCTTTCGGCCGAGCTGCGATTGCGACAGATGCTGGCGACTCTGGCGCAACCGGCAGACGGACTCGATCCCGCGGGAGCATTGCTCGAGCAGTGCCGCAGCGAATTGGCGGAAGCACTGGATGATTCAAACGATCACGTCGTGGCTGCGCGGCTTGGATTCGGCTCGCAAGGATTGCTGGCGCAGTTTTTCAGTTGGTGCCGGTTGGAGTTGACGCTGCATCCGGCGATGGGAGCGGCATTGTTTGTGTTGCTGGGCCTTGGAATGGGGCGGGCACTTCCCACAATTTCCAGCAACGGCACCACGACGGCGGGATTTGTGCCCAACATGACGGTATCTGCTGCGCCAAGGATCCCCGATCAAGAATTGCAGAACATGTCGGTATCGGCGGTTTACATGGTTCCTGACGCCGGCACGGGCGCACCCAACATTGAAGTGCAGATGCGTGCGATGAAACCGGTGGTGCTGGCTGGGGGCCCGGACGATGCTGATGTGAAACGCGTGCTGACATTCATCCTTCAGAACGGCCAGCGGTTTGATTCCGATGTGCGGCAAGATTCAGTGGAAGTTTTGCGCGTGCGCACGGCGGACTCAGACGTGCGCCGGTTGTTGTGCGATGCGTCGCGTCACGACCCTAATCCCGGTGTGCGGCTCAGAGCGCTCGAATCGCTGCATGGATTTGAACAGGATGTGACGGTGCGCGACGCGCTGCTCGACGCGCTGGTGCATGACTCGAATCCGGGCGTTCGCATTGAGGCGGTTAACGAATTGCGCGCCACTTTTGAATCCGGAAACACGGCCGGCGATCCCCGCGTTGCGCGTGTGCTCCGGGATTTGAGCGAGCATGACCCGAACAATTACATCCGACTGCAAGCCGCGGCCGCTGTCCGTCAGGTCAGCGCTGGCCCGCTTCGGTAATTCGGCGCGGCGTCGCGAAAAACCATTTCAGGTGGCTGAGAATATTTTGTTTACCAGAATCCATTTGCGAACTGTCTTGCTGGGCCTGACGCTGGCCGGAAGCGCGGGAGTCTGCCTGCAGGCCCAATCGCCATGGCAGGCACCCCCCCAAGCCATAACAGCGCCAGTAGTCGCCCAGAATCCTGCGCCGCCGCCAACGCAACAAGCTCCTACTCCACGGGCGGGTGTGCGGGGACCGTCTCCGCGTCCTGCCATTTCGGCTCTGGGACCGCGCGCGCGAAGGAATCAGGTGTTCCAGGAGAAAAACGGATCATTTCCGACCAGAGATGGGTTACGGCTTCACTTGGAAACGGATATGGGCGGCGTGCGCGTATTCACCGATGCAGTGGGCGAAGTTCGATTTCGCGTGAGGATTGAGACCGAAGATACCGGCGTCGAAGCGCGACAGATCATAAATGAATTCCTGCTCCACTCGCACGAAGTTCCCAGCGGAGTGGCCATTCAGGGCGAGGTGGCACGTCACGAAATCCGCGACCGGCTTTGGGTCACTTACGAACTGCACGTCCCGCGGAACTACAACTTGGAAGTCACCACACAGGCGGGCAACATCCAGGTGGATGACATTGACGGGCGCGTGAACCTGGTCACCAACGCTGGGAACATCACCGCCGGGCAGGTGGGCGGAGCGACGCGGATGACCGGATTGCCTGCGGCGCGACTCGAAAGTTTGGGCGGCGGTCACATCAGCGTGGGCAATGTGTCTGGCGATTTGCGAGCTGTCACCGTTGGCGGCCACATCACCGCAGGAAATGTGATGGGAGACGCATTGCTGACCACCGGCGGGGGGCACATCCACGCCGGAAGGATAGTTGGAGTGGCCCAATTGGAAACGGGCGGCGGAAACATTACCGTGGTAAGCGCCGGTTCGCGCGTTACGGCCTCGTCCGGAGGCGGGCAAATCAGTTTCGGCGAAGCGGCGGGAGCAATTCAAGCGAAGGCGGCTGGCGGCGGCATCCGAGTTCTGCACGTGGCCGGGCCAACGCAACTGGACAGCACCGGGGGCAGTATTTTCTTGACGAGTGTCGAAAACTCCGTGCATGCCACCACCACGGGTACCGGTTCGATCACTGCCTGGCTTTCACCTTCATTGAAATTTGCCACCGGGTCGCAACTCGAATCGGGCCAGGGAGACATCATTGTTTACTTGCCGCGCGATTTGCGCCTCACCGTTCAGGCCACGATTGACAGCGGCGCAGGCCACCACATCGTCACCGATCCCGCGATGCCGATGAAAGTCTCCTACGTCACAGGCGACGCGGGAAAACAGGAACACGGCGAATGTCCTCTCAACGGCGGCGGGGGAGTGCTGCACCTGCGCGCGCTGGATGGCAATATCCAGTTGCGGTTCGTGGATGACACACATCTTCGTCAGCAGCAATTAATGACCGACCACATTAATCAGGAGATCCAGATGGACCAGCGTCTGTTCCAGACCCTGGTACAACAGAGTTTGAAGCAAAGTACCGAAGAAATGACCAAGCAGTTACAACAAGCACAGCAGGCTTATGAGGACGCGCAGCGATCCGGAAAGGACATTTTTTTTGGACAAACGGATCCCACTCCCAAAGCAACGCCGGCGGGAAACCCACCTACTCCTCCCCCGACCCCGCGAGCAGCGCCTCCCGCTCCTCCGGAAACAGAAATTTTGTGGATGAAGCTGGGCCAGTTATGGTTCGGCGGCGTACCCGTGGATGCGGAGGAGCAACAGAAGCGGCTGATTCACGGAGTTCCTCCCGTCTATCCCGATGTGGCGCGACAGGCGGGAATTGCCGGAACAGTCTCCCTGCGCGTGCTAATTGGCAGGGGCGGCGAAGTGGACCGAGTGGATGTGCTGAGCGGTGAGCAGTCATTGCAGCAAGCCGCCGTTAGCGCGGTTCGCCAATGGAGATATCGTGCGTACCTTTTGGATGGCAAGGCCGTGCCGGTGTTGACCACGGTAAATCTGGAATTCCGTTTGCAATAGATCGAGAAGGCCCAACTCAAACCTCGGGGGTGTGAGATGAAAAACTGGTTGACGGGGGCAATTCTGTTTGTGGCAGCGTTGGCCGGAAGCGCGCCGGCGAAAGCGTACGATCAGGTCTATGACAAAACGGTGCCGCTTGCAGCGGGCGGCGCGCTGATTCTTCAGAACGTAAACGGGTCTGTGGAGGTGCGCGCGTGGGATCGTCCGGAAGTGCAGATTCACGCGGTGAAAAGCGCGCGGCGCAGCGTTGCCGACCTGGAACTCGTAACCATCGAAGTGAAGTCGGCCTCTGGGAGGGTGGAAGTGGCCACGCGATATCCCTCTGATGAGGGAGTGGACGTGACCGTTGAGTACAAGATCCAGGTACCCCGCCGAGTGATGCTTGAAAACATTACCACCGTGAACGGAAACGTGCGCGTCACCGATGTGGATGGCGGCGGACACCTGCACACGGTGAACGGCGACGTGGATGTTTACGATTGCGCGGGAGGATTCAACGCGCGCACCACCAACGGCGGCATCCATGAAGAACTCCGGGCGCTGGATGCCATGCCGCTCGCGCTGGAAACGATGAACGGCTCCATATTAATGGCGCTGCCTCCCAATGCGGGCGCGGAAATTGATGCGCAAAGCTTGAACGGAGTGATCCGCACGGAAGAGCCAGTCCTGCTGAACGGCGCGTTTGGCCACGGCAGCTTCCGCGGAAAAATGGGCGCTGGCGGCGCGCCCTTGCGAATCCGCACGGTAAATGGCGCAATTCAAATCGCGGTCTGGAGATCAACTATTTAGCCTGGCGCTATTTGGCGCACAAATGAATGCTCACCGAGCCGCGCGCAAGACGTCGAACCAGGCAGGAGGCAGAATCATGAGGAGCAGAACAATTTTTGCATTGGGAGTGGCCGCGGCATTAGTGCTCGCGTTCGGCCCGGCCGCGGGTAGAGTCCCCGCTCAGGACAAGGATAAGAATTCACAATGCGATACGTTGGAAGCAATGCTTGCCAAACAGGTCGCGTTGGTTGGTTATTATGATGGCCTGGCGTCGACACGCGCGCAGGTGGCAGCCACCGTGGCGCAGGCAACAGCGGCCGTAAATGATCAAGTTGCCGAACGCATTTCGGAGCGAATGCAGGCTGCCCTTGCCAACTCAAGAGTTCTGCAAGATCAGGCAGCCGTTCTCGCGCAAGAGGCTGTGCAACCCCATGTGCTCATCAACGGCGAAGAGTTTCCACCCATGGACGACGCGGGTTGGCTGGGCGTGACGCCCGATGACGTTTCGGCCGACCGCGCCAAGGAATTGAAGCTTTCCTCCGCGCTGGGCGTTTACATCAGCGACGTGGAAAAGGACAGCCCGGCGGAGAAGGCCGGCTTGAAATCCGGCGACGTCATCACGGAATTCAATGGGCAGCATATTGAAGGAGTCGTGCAGTTCCGGAGGGTTGTTCGCGAAACAGCTCCGGGACACAGCGTATCCCTCACGGTTTGGCACGACGGGCGCTCGCAATCGTTGAATGTCACGCTGGGTTCGGTGAGCGACCAATTCGACAACCGTGTCAGGGTAAACGTGGCACCCATGATCCGAGACTTTGAACTCGACACGCCGAAATGGGATGGTCCCACGCCGCCACCCGCACCGCGAGCGTTTTCATTCGCCATGCCCGATGGAAATTGGGGGTACGGCCAGGGGTTTGGCTCAGGAAATGGAAATGGCGTGTTCGTGATGGGAAGAAATCCCACCATCGGCATCCACACGGAAAACTTGAACGGTCAGCTTGGCAACTACTTCGGTGCGCCGGACGGTGAAGGCTTGCTGGTCACTGAAGTTCTGTCCGGAACCCCGGCGGAGAAGGCGGGGATGAAAGCTGGCGACGTTATCACTAAGGTCGATGGCGACCGCGTGAGGACGCTGGGCGAAATGCAGTCCAAGCTGCGCGAGAAGCGTGGCGCGAAGACCGTACAGCTCACTGTAATCCGCAAAGGTGCGGAAACCACTCTCACAGTTGAGCCCGACCAACCCAAGGCGGCCACGCCACGCCCGCGCACCCGGCCCGCATAGCAAATTCGTGAAACTGAAGTTGGCCCGGCGTCTCGGGAAGCGGTAAAATGGCGCCGGGCCTTTTGTTTTCTCCGCACCGGATTTGGGAGGGATCGCCATGGGGATTAATTTGAAATTGATTACTGCCAGCGGAGTTGCTTTCTTAACTGCGGCAGCAAGCGTGGGGCTTCTGTCGGCCACTTCCCCCGCAATTTCTCCCGCGAGAACAGTGGAACAGTCCACCGTCGGCCAATTTCCGAAAGGTGATCCAGCCCAGAGAGTTCCTGCATTCCATTCCGCTCCTCCAAAGGAACCACTTGGTCCTACGCTTGACCCGGTACAGTTCAAAGACCCCGTGGTTCAGAATTCTTACGCCATGGCCGCCAAAGTCAAAAATGTTCTGTACCAGCAGCCCTGCTATTGCTCCTGCGATCAAAATGACGGACACCACAGTTTATATGATTGCTTCGCGACCTTTCACGCCAGCATCTGCAATACTTGTATGGCGGAGGGAATTTTTGCCTATGAGCAAACTCACAAGGGTTGGTCCGCGGCCAAGATTCGCGCGGCCATTATCCGGGGCGACTGGAGAAATGTGGACCTTGCTGCCCACAAAGATCCGGTAACAGTTCGCTGATACTTTCCCGCAAGTTATTTTCTGCTGCGAAGAGAGGCTTACTGCCTGCGGATTTCCGCTTTGGATGACGGTACGATCAGACGCATCAACCGGTGGGAGGCATCCACGTAAACATTTACTTGCAGGTCCTCAGTCCGGACCACCAACTGGCTGTACTTTGCGCCATCCAGAGTTGCGCTCCCAAGCGACTCCACCGTGATGTTGCCGGGCGATTGCTCCTGCGGGATCAGAACTGCGAAATTCTGTGGGCCACCGGCGGTCCAATTGTAAACGCGCGCCAGGACTTCATACTGGTGATACAAATTGTTATCGAGGATCACCACGGGTGAAGCGAAACGAAAGTCCTGGTTGATCGGCTTGCCATCACCCAGGTCCAGAGTAATCTTGGCGGTCAATCCCTCAAAGACGGTTGTGGACGTAGCCTTCTTGTCCCCCGCTGTGGACCACACATAGCGCAATGGCTCGCCCGCGGAGTTCAATCGCAGCTCGCCGTTCACTCGCGCGATTTCCTTCCCGGCGTGGATATCGGTGGTCCCATGCGCCACCCAATCGCTGCCGTCGCGCGTGATAGAAAATTCCTCGGTGCCCACAGACTGTCCGTCCACCGTGATTACAAGTTTTCCCTTGTCTTCGGAAAGCGTGGCCGCGGCCGGCGCGGGCAATGGCGCACGCGACGCGGCGGAGGCAATGGTAACGACCGCCAATAACGAGATAGCCGCTGCGCTCCAGTAAGTTTTCATTTCCGCACCATCCATTTCATTGTTTCACTTGGACTGAGGGCGCACCTCGCCCGCGAAGTCTCCGCCACTTGCACCCACGCTCGGCGATCCACGCCTGCCGAATACTTCCGATGCTAGAATATGCTCTACCACTTGGCGGGGCGAACCGCCGCCTTCCACCCGCAGATCCGCCTGGCGATAAAAGGGCAACCGTTCATCATAGAGGTCACGAAAACTTGTTTCGTCGCGGAACAACGGACGGTCGTCCATCATTACGCAGCGGGAGAGTAGCAGTTCCACCGGACAGTCGAGCCACACCGTGCAACCAATGCGCGGCCCGCCCGCTGAACCGCAGGCTGCGCGAAGCATCTCCATGTTGGCAGGTTGTGCAAATGTGCCGCCGCCCAGCGCGAGCACTGTGGGGACCACGGATGCGGAAGCCTCGCCCAGCGCGCGCGCAAGCTCCGCGCGTTCGAGGTCGCGGAATGCGGCCTCGCCAAGGCGGTCAAATATTTGGCTGATCCCCAGACCGGCTTGCTTCTCGATGTTTTCGTCGATGTCCACGAACCGCCAGCCAAGCTGCTTCGCGAGCAGTCGTCCTGTGGTGGTCTTGCCGCAGCCCATAAATCCAGTCAGGCAAACCAATTTCAATGGCAGACGTGATCCAGCCGGGTGCATTTTGAATGAGAGGAGCGGGAACGAGCTTGAATTACTGTTCCCGCCTCAGGATTTTGATTGTACCACTGAAGGAATAGAGCTCTACTTTGGCGTTGCCACTGCCCACCGTACCCAGCAACGCATTCGTGCCACGCGGAAGATTCAGCTTTTTGCCGTGTTTGTCGGGCTGCAGATTTGCCTCATTCACTACGGAACCATGCTCAGAGCGGGCAGTCAAGTCGAATGAACTCGCGCTGCCGAAATGCACATCCGTGCTGCCGGTGTCGCTCTTCAGATTGTAGGTCCCGTGACGCAGGAAATCACCGTCAAACAGGATGTTGCCCGCGGTGGTGTGAACGGTGATTTGGTCCATAATGGGCTGCAACAATTGCACGTTGCCGCTGACCGATATCGCATCCAACCGGCCGTCGCAACGCGCGCATACGATGGAGCCGTCGCCCGTCCTGACGAAGATAACCCCGCCCGTGTCCTGCAGGCTTACATTGGCCGCAAGCGTTTCAAACCTGAGGTCCCCGTGAACGCTTTCCACCACGATGCTGCCCATGTCGGTGCGGACTGTGAGCTGGGTTTCCTCCGGCACGGTGATCTGATAATCGGCTTGCAAATCACTGCCACGCGCCGAACTATTCAGCACGCGCGTGTTCACTTCGATGCGCGATCCGGCCTGTTCGGTTTCCACTTCAACGCTGCTGCTGCCGTGGTCTCCAACGACCATTACTTCGGGCTTATTCCAGGACTTGACTTGAATGCGCCCGTTCGAGTTGTGGATCGTGACTACCGGCTTGCCTTCCACAGTGAAGTGCTTCTCGATTCGATGCGCCGAAGCCGGAAGCGCCAGAGCAGCAAGCCCCATCGCGGCAATAACCATCCGCATGGATGGATTTGTTCTTGATTGAGTCGAGTTGGAACGCATCGTTATTCCCCTGTCCTGGTGTGATCCATCGCCGCAGTCAGCAACTCCGCCTTTTGCTGGTAAGCCCCGTAGAGATACTGGCGTGCGGCGTCATTTTGCGGTTCATCACGGACCGCTTTTTCACACACAGCAATAAAATTATTCACGATCTTGAGGTCGCGCTGAACGGCTGCGGTTACCTCGGGATCCATGGATTGCAAATCGGTTTCCGTCTGCGCTTCCAGGGTATTCAAGCTATTGCGTGTTTGCAGGGTTGCCGCAGAGGGAGGTTGAGGCTGAGTCTCCATTTCCGGGGTGGACTGCTCCCACGCCAATCCCGCGGCCAGCACCATAAATGCCGCGTAAGAGGCAACCAACGCAGGTTGGCGCATCCACGCCACAACTCCGGAGATCCAGCCGGCCCCTGATTCAGCAGAGGGCCTGACAATCACTGGCGCGTGGATGATGCCTTCCACCTCAAGTTGCAGACGCAAGCTGGCCCACACGCGCGCCGGCGGTTCCTGATCCGCTTCGCGCAGTTCGCGCGCCGCCAACATAATTTTATTCAGGTCGGCCGTCAGCGCCTGGCACTGGGAACACTGCGCGACATGCGCAGCGGCCTCTGTGCTTAACGGCAGGTCACTGGTTTGTTCGAGGACGGCTTCAAATTCCTGACACTGCATAACACCCCTTCTTCTACCATTCTACGAATCCAATTCATGCTACCGAGTTGCCTGGCTTTTTCCAGCCCGGTGCCAAAAACTATTTCCTATCCCTCATTCCCTGCGGCTTCGGTCTTTGCCGTCTGCCGGTCATCCCGCGCCTGCTGCCGGGCAGCTTCATGGAGCAGTTCGCGCAATCTCGTTCGAGCTTTGTGGAGCTGCGATTTTGAATTTCCGATCGAGCAGCCCATGATCTCCGCAATCTCGTTGTGTTCGTATCCCTGAATATCGTGCAGCTCGAACACGGAGCGATAACCCGGAGGCAACTGTTCCACCGCGCGTTGCAGGTTGATCCGGTCCACTGATCCGACCAACAACGAGTCCGGTGCGCCGAAATCTCTTCGTGGTCCACCGGTTTCCTCGTCGGGTTCGGTCGCTTCCTCCAGCGAGGTTTCCGCGACTGTTTTCTTGCGCAGCTTCATCAACACAACATTGACCGTCAGGCGGTGCAACCAGGTTGAAAAAGCCGACTCTCCCCGAAAGGTTGCAATCTTCCGGAAAAGTTGGAGGAAAGCCTCCTGAGCGAGGTCTTCTGCTTCTGCCGTGCGCCCGACCATGCGCAGGCAGAGGGCATAAACGCGCCGGCTGTGTCGCCGGTAAAGGAACTCAAACGCCTCCGCGTCTCCCTGTTGAGCCCTTTGGATCGCCTCCGATTCCGTGAGCTCACCTGTTTCGATTCGTCTCGTTCGGGCCACCGGTCCCGCCGGGACGCATCCAGAGATTGGGATGCCGTCCTCGTCCTTTGAGTTGTACTGGGTGTCCTGGCAAAATCGCCGGTATTGTGGCGGGAGCCATCCCGCATCGCGCCGGCGCGCAAGGCGCCCTGGTAATTGATACCTACTGCTTCCTAAATTCTGCCACGCGCGAATTCGCTATCGCAGGCGCGGCTGAGATTTTTGCTTTCAGGTGGTCGCCAAAAGCAGCCACTTCTTCCGCGGGCAAGTGCACGAAAAAGCATTTCAAGATCACTGTCGCTTCACCCAGTGAACTTGTAAGATCAAATTGCAGAGTGCCAAGATGGTCCCAGGCCTGTCCACTCGCCGGATCTCTGCCATTCGCAAGGTGGTCGGCCCACAGGCGGTTCTCCGCCGCGAGATTGCACGTCATTTCGCCTAAGGTTTGGAGTTTGTGCAAGAAGCGATTTTGTTGCCGCCACAATACTCTCGACAGCAGGGAATTCGTGCGCGCGGCTTTCCGTGCCGTCTCCCCTTCGAAGAATTCCGGATCGAGTGGGTTCACAGCGGGCAGTGTGCCGAAATGTCGGGCGTGCTGCTCCATTGCTAGGAGCAATCCCTCCTGTGCTGCGGAGAATCTCCCGCATAAATCAGCGGAAACGTTCATCTGCTCTAGAGCCAATTCCAGACGGCCCCATTTGCGCAGTGTGAGCGCCTCGTCCAGCGCCACGCTATACATCACGTGCGCATTCCGCACCTCGGCGAGAACACACTCATACACCATTGTCTTTTCGGGTGATAACTCTGCGCGCCAGTCCTGGCGCACCGTTCGTTCTGGATGCGGCTTCCGTGACAAGCGGAGCACGGGGCCTCCTTTGAGGGAGCGCGCCATTATATCCCCGCATTACCCAAAAATGGAATGGGAAGAGCAAATTGGCAGACTGAGTGTGGCTGAGCAACCGGCAATGTAGCTAAGACCCTCTTTTCGCTGCCGTGAATCGTGTTTCTCGCCATGCCGACAATACCGTCACACACCTTTCCAAGCATAGAATCCGTGGACGGCGAAGACTGTCCCGGCGACCTGCGCGCGAAAACTCATCTGTCACTTTTCTTTCCCCGCGTGCGTCTGATGTGTTTTAGGGTTTGTGCGGGACTCCCAGATGGGCCTGAAATGATCGAGGATACCCATGCTGCTGAACGACATTAAATATGCCGCCCGCACCATGCGCCGCGCGCCTATGTTCACTGCCGCGGTCGTCCTTACGGTCATGCTGGCCATCGCGGCAAATACCACGATTTTCAGTGTCGTGAACTCTGTGTTGATCCGTCCTTTGCCCTACCGGAACCCCAATCATCTCGTCCAGGTCGCGGAAAAAAACGACGAGCTCAATCTCCCGAATTTCGGCGCGTCGGTGCTGAACCTCCTTTCCTGGCGCGAGCAGTCGCAGAGTTTTGAAGCCTTGGGGGCGGTCGGATTCAACAACTACACCCTTACCGGCTCCGGCGAGCCCGAGCAGCTCTCCGGCAATCTCATCAGCCCGGCGCTCACTCGCCTTATGGGCATTGCTCCACTAATGGGTCGTGACTTCACCGACGAAGAAGAAAAGCCCAATGGCCCGGCAGTCGCCATTATCGGGGAAGGTCTCTGGAAGCGGCGCTTCGGCGCCGACCCGGCAGTCATCGGCCGGACAGTCAATCTCAACGGCGCACCCACCACAATCGTAGGTATCGCCCCCGCCGCTCTGAACCTGCTCGCGGGCGGCGACGTTTACACTCCACTGACCATAGATCCTTCAAGAGAGATTCGCCTCAATCACACCATTGCGGTTTATGGCCGCCTCAAGCCTGGTGTTTCCGCCGAACAGGCGCAGTCCGAAATGAACATCGTCTCCACTCATATGGGCCAGCAATTTCCAGAAATCCGCGATTGGGGAGTTCGCATCTTCACGTTGTTTGACTCCTTCGTCAGCCCCGAGCTCAAAACCGGGCTTCTCGCGCTTTTGGGTTCGGTCATATTCGTTTTGCTGATTGCCTGCGCGAATATCGCCAATCTGTTGCTGGCGCGCGCCTCTGCCCGCCAGGGCGAAATGGCAGTGCGCTCGGCCATTGGAGCGAGCCGCAGCCGCCTTGTCCGCCAGCTTCTCGTCGAAAGCGTGATGCTTTCGATTGCCGGTGGTATAACTGGTTTTCTTGGCGCGGTTTGGGCCGTACGCATCATCAACCACACTTTGCCGCCGAACACACTCTCAGTCCCCGCGGTAGAAATGGACGGCAACGCACTCTGGTTCGCACTGGCGTTAACCATCACTACTGGATTGCTCTTCGGGATCGTGCCTGCGTGGCGAACGGCGAAAGTGGATCTCAATGTAATCCTCCGTAGCGGCGGCCGCGGTTCAAATTCTCGAATGTCCGTCCGGCTCCGCACTGGTCTCGCCGCGGTGGAACTCGCCCTGGCAACCGTTTTGCTCATCGGAGCGGGACTCTTCATCCGGAGTCTTGTCAATCTTCAGGGCGTCCGCCTGGGTTTTGCCCATCACGGTTTGATCACCTTCCAGCTATCTCCGCCCGCGCAAGAATATCCACTGGCCACCAAAGCTTTTCAGCTCTATCGCGCCGTGCTCGATTCCTTGCAGTCCATCCCCGGTGTTCGTGACGCCGCCGTGTCCTCGGGTATCCCCTTTGGCGCCGGCACTTACAGCACCCATCCCATGCTTACCACTGGTCCGTCCGTGTTGCCGCCTTCCACGCTTGTGCCGATCGACTGGCGCATTGCCAGCCCCTGTTATTTCAAGGCCATGGGAATCCCGCTCGTGAAAGGCCGAGACTTCACCGACGCCGATAATACGACCGCGCTGCCCGTCACCATCGTCAGCCAGGCCACCGCCAAGAAATTCTGGGGCGATGGCGACCCCATCGGCCAAACTCTGCGCCGTTCTGCTGCGCCTGCCATCGCCTTTACCGTCGTCGGTGTCGTCGGCGATGTGCGCAGCACTGTCCTCACCAAGGAGTCGCCCGCGCTCTATTACTCGCTGGCCTCGCGCGTGTGGCCTCTGATGGATGTGGTCGTGCGCACCGATAGTTCGCCCGAATCTTTGCTCCCTGTAATTCGCCAAAAGGTACACGAGCTCGATTCGGAACTGGCGCTCGCCAATGAGAAGACCATGGATCAATGGCTCTCCAATAGCACCGCGCAGCCGCGCATGAATACAGTATTGCTGGGCGCGTTTGCCTTCGTGGCTTTGCTCATTGCCTCCATAGGCATTTACGGGGTTCTGGCCTATTCCGTCAGTCAGCGCACCGGCGAAATTGGAGTGCGCATGGCCCTGGGCGCTTCGCCCCGCAATGTGCTGCGGCTGATTGTTGCGGAAGGAATGAAGGTTGCGCTGATTGGAATCGGCATCGGCCTGCTGGGAAGCCTGGCCCTGGGCCGCGCCATTTCGACTTTGGTGTTCGGCGTACAGGTGCGCGACCCCGCAACATTTATCAGTGTTGGCGTCACCCTCGCGATCGTCGCGCTCGCAGCCTGCGTAATCCCTGCGCTCCGAGCCTCACGCGTCGATCCCATGGCCGCCCTGCGCGAGCAATAGTCGCGACTCGTCGCGAGATTCTCCATAAACGTTCTACAGATGATATGGGGGTCCGTGGCTAGCGGGCGGCGCGCGATGCCGTGGTCATTCTTCGCCCCAAGCCGTTCCATTTCCACTTAGGACAAGTCCGGCCCGGAGCAGTTGTAAACTCCCCAGGAGGCGGGAAGAATGGTCGTATGCTCAAACAACCTATCATAAGAAAAGCCTCTGCTCTTTCCTTCGTACTTTTCCTGGCATGTTCTGTGTTTGCTTCGGATGAAAGCCGCGAACAAAAGCGCCTGGAAGCGTGCGGCCAGGTGTTCAAAGAAATTATGGATATTCCCGACGGGCTTCCGAAGGAACTGCTGAATAAGGCCGAATGCGTGATTGTGATTCCGTCCGTCCTGAAATTCGCGATCGGCGTCGGCGGTGACTTTGGCAGGGGTGCCATCACCTGTCGCACCGGTGAACACTTTACCGGGCATTGGAGCGCTCCGGCACTTTTTGCCCTGGAAGGCGCAAATATTGGATTTCAGTTGGGTGGCCAGGACACCGACTTCGTCCTGCTAGTGATGAATGCCAAAGGCGCGAATTCAATCTTGGGAAGCAAAGTGAAACTCGGCGCCGACGCCTCGGCTGCGGCCGGTCCCAAGGGGCGAGCAGCGGCGGCGGATACCGACATCGTTATGAAGGCCGAGATCCTCAGCTATTCCCGCTCTCGCGGACTTTTCGCTGGGATCTCCCTCGAGGGTTCTACCCTCCGGTCGGACGGCAGCGCGAACAACAAACTCTATGGCCGTAGGCTTAGCGCCAAGGAGATTGTTCGCCAAGGCAAGGTCAGCGTACCGGCCTCCGGCCGTGAATTAGTCGCGTTACTGGATAAGGTGTCCCCAAAAAACGAGTCCGATCCCAAATCGTTGCAGGAATAGGTCGCCCAGCAAGACCACCTGCGAGCCGGGAAATCGCAACGTTTCCGCACAGACGGCCGGACACTCCTCCCCAATCGCACCATGCCGTACTGAGAATTGTGCCCCGGATCTAAAGCTTCACGCAGTCTGATATTCGGAGCGCGCCCACCACGCCACATTCTGAAACAGGATTATCCTCGCGGGAGATCCAGCAGCACCACATCCGAATGGTCTTGCACTCGTTCGAGGACCACTTCACGGCCGTCCGGGGAGATGTCAAAATCTTGAATGTCGAAGTCGGGACTGACGTTGGTCAACTGGCGCTCTGCGCCCGTCGCCAGGTCGATGATCCAGAGATTCTTATGTTGAATCTCTCCTTGCAGGAGCAACAGTGCCCGGCCTCCGGGCAGGAAGGCCAGATGTCTAGCCCCCCGAGTCAAGGTCAGTGACGGCACCGGATGCGCAACGCCTTCGGCCGTGACGGCTTTCACGGAAAACGTGGTGCCGATGTCGGGTCCGGAGTAAACAACAAAGCGGCCGTCAGGCGCCCACGTGGGATCGACCGAGTACTCTTGTCCAATACGCGCGGGAGTGTGGCCGTCGACCGGCACACGGAACAGGAGGGGAACGCCGTGATCGTTCGCCGCCGAGGTGATCGATTGCCCGTCAGGCGCCCATGCGGGGGAGCCCTGCAGGTCGAGTGAATCGGTCACAATCCGCGCATTCGTGCCGTCGGCCTGCATCACGTACAAAAGCGTCTGCCCGTGTTGCCGGACCGAGAATGTGATGTACCGTCCATCGGAGGAGATTGCCGGGCCCCCAAAAACTTGCGCTCCCTGGCCACTCCACAACTCCGTTCCAGCTCCATTCGCGAGCTTCCAGATGCTTTCGCTCGTATCTGTCGCAGAAACATACACGAGATAATTTGGACCGAGGCGCGGCGAGAACCCTGCATTTGTCCTCAGCGAGATTTGAGCTGGTGCCGACAATTCGGTGGGTGACTCGGCAATCCGCAATCGCCAGAGTGTCTTCTTCGGATTTGAAAGCGCGAGAACCAGACGCCGCCCGTCAGCGCTGGCCGCCAGCGACGTGTACCGGTCAAGGCCAGAGGTCAGCCGGTGGGGAATACGGCGTTCGACGTCCATGCTATACAGCCACGGCCCCGAACCATCCGAATCGCTCGCAAGGTACAACAGAGTACGCCGATCCAATAGGACCGGATAAGTAACGCGTCCAAAGTGCGACGTGATCCGTTCCGGGGTCCCGCCGGTTGGAGGGATGCGCCATATGTCCAGTTTGTCGGGCAGGGCTCCCTCAACCAAGTAAACGAATGCATTATCGGGTGCCCATAAGGGAAAGTGGCAGTGAAGCCCTGAGGGCGCAACAAATATCGGCCTATCCTCGAGTCGCCGGTTTCCATCTGACACGAACAATGGGTCCCCGGGCCCGGGCGTGTGGTACGCCAGTCGCGAGCCGTCGCGGGACCAGTCGAACTCGGCCACACCTTCTAGGTAGGGCCTCGGCTGTCCGCCTAGCGTCGGCACCGCCCAGATGCTGATGTCGCCGCCGCTCGAGCCGTCGTGATTGCGAACCCAAAACGTAACCAGAGACCCATCGGGTGAAAACCCCAGGGTGCGGACCGATGGGTTGACGAGTTCTGGCTCGGTCCCGTGTGTCAAGTTGTGGACCTGTCCCGAACCAACTTGCGTCACCCAGACGTCCATCTGGCCGTCCCGGTCCGAGAGAAACGCCGCGAAATCCCCGTCGCGTGAAATCGCAGCGGCCTGCGCCACTCCATCAAAGTCCGTAATCCTCTGAAATCGCGCGTTAACGATGGGGCTTCGCCAGAAATACTCCGTCCACTGTAGCCACAGGTTCGCGCCAATCGCCAGCATGGTTCCAGCCGCTGCCAGAGGCAAGGCCACCTTCCACTTAATACGAGAAGCCGAGATCGCGGACCCTGTCGGCAGTGCCGCGGGAATCGGCGCGGGGACGTTGTTCCCGTCCTCTGCTGGTGGAAGCTTCCGGCTTCGGGCCCACTCATCCAAGTCCGCCCGAATCGCGTAGACCGAGCCTATCCTGTTATGCAGGTGGCGCTGAACGGGCATCCCCTCCCGCTTTTCCCAGCGTTGGACGGTGGTCACGTCGCGGTTAAGGTAAGCAGCGATTTCCTTCCAGGAATCCAGCCGGTCTTCAGGGCGCTTTGCGGATTCGGGTTTGTCAGAGGGTTCGCCCATTGCGCTCTCCCGGGTTGCTTGGCCACTGCGGGGAACAGTTGCCCGCGATTCTAACCCACCCGGTCTTCATGTGGCAAAGCACGGCATTCGAAGGTAAACAAAGGTAAAAACCGTCCTCATGCTCATTGCTGTTTGACGATGTCGCCAATTTAGTCGATTGTTCGCGCAGATTTCAAGCGTGAAATCGCTGAGACGGGATCCTGGGGCACAAATCGGCAGAAGTAGTTTGAAGCCCTGCCTCCTAAGGGTTCGCGGCGACAAATCGCAACTTTCAAACTTGGAGGTTTCATATGAAAAGCAGAACTTTATGGTGGGCGGGAGGCTTGGTCACAGTTCTGGCGCTGGCGGTAGCCACTGGCGTATTGACGCAAGATCCTCCGTTGCCCCGGCACCTTGGCGGGTTGATCAACGACTATACGCCACAGACCGGGGTGAGTGGTCCTTGGGAAATCCGGGGCGAGTGGTCGTTGAGACTGCACGATGACTCGGGCACTGCTGACTTTTCGGCGGTCCTCAACATGACTCACAGCGATTATTGGGTGGATGTGGTAAATCCCGGATCGGTCAACGACAACTCCGCGGCAACGGGTCGGCATCCCCACACGCACCACATCACGCTCGAGGACGCAACGGTCACACCACTTCTTGGCGGCGGATTTGAAGTGACCGGCCCGGTCTTCGTTACAGCCGATGGCAACCCGGCTCCGTTTATGCCGAATTGCACATTAGCAACGCCGTGTACGTTGACGGCCAACATCACCGGGGGCACAAGCATCCCATTGTCAAACATCACCTTGACTTTCGGTGGTCCGGCAAATGGGCCCACCGCGCATTTCGGGACGCAGGCGATCCACGGCGTCGTTCGCTTCATCCGACATTCGGACGAAGGTGATTCGGACAAACCTTGAGGACCGCATCCTCTGCACGGCCTAGTTTGCAGCTCGGAACTATTTGGTCGGAGACACGCATCCATCAGCACCGGTGACGGACACGGTCGGGGGTTGCCGTGCCCGTCCCCCTGTTTCCCATGGTTTATTCCAGGCTGGGCTTGGTAAATGGTAGAAGCCAGGAACCGAGAGATGCTCGATCTTCTGCAACTCTCAGAGGACGGGATGGTCCGAGTCGAGCTAAGCGAGCAGATCCAATGAATCGACTTCGATTTTCTCCGCGCCGGGCACGCGCCACATCTCGCGTTACAGATCGAATTCGTATCAAGAATAATTGCTAATTCACGACCAGAGTTACCTTCACCGTATGGGCCAACGCATTCGAGCCTGTTCCCGACGCACCCATTACTGTCAGCGTGTAAGTACCTGCCGGCGTGCCAAAGACTGGGGGTGGGTTCTTGGCGCCCCCGAGACATCCGGATCCCAACAAGACCACCAGAATCGCAAGCGCTAACACCAGTCTCGCATGTTGCCGCTTACCCGCAATGGCAGTGACAGTCGTGAGCATCGCCAGAATCGCCATCAGCAACGCCAGCCTCATTAGTTCCATTTGCCCGCCAGAGGTGGGGAAAAATTCACGAGGTTGCGGACCCACCATCGCGTTGGCTGTTGTGGTCACCATTATGGTAGTCGTCATGGGACCGGATCCGCTTGGCGTCACCGAGCTGGGCGAGATTATGCACGCCGCCCCTTGAGGCGCTCCGCTGCAGGTCAAGTTCACTGCCTGATTGAATCCGCCCGATGGAGTCACAGTCAGGCTGAATTTTGCGGGTTGGCCCGCGGTCACCGTTCCTGTGATTGCCGTAGCGGTGAGTGAGAAATCCACCGTGCCGTTTGCGCCCGTGCCGGTAAGGGTCACACTCTGCGGGCTACCGGACGCGTTGTCGGTCACACTCAAGGTTCCTGTTCGTGTGCCCGAAGCTGTCGGCGTGAACGTCACGCTGATGCTGCAATTCCCGCCTGCCGCTAACGAACTACCGCAGTTGTTGGATTGGCCAAAATCACCACTGGCAGCAATTCCGGTAATGGTAAGCGCCGTGCTTCCGGTGTTGGAAAGGGTGACCGTCTGCGCCGCGCTGGTCGAGCTAATCGTTTGGCTGGCAAACGTCAGCGAACTGGGTGAAACACCGGCCACGGGCGTCCCCGCCGCCGCACCTGTGCCCGTCAGGCTTACCGTGTGCGGGCTTCCCGAGGCGTTGTCGGTAACGCTCAAGGTTCCAGTTCGTGTGCCCGAAGCTGCCGGTGTGAACGTCACGCTGATGCTGCAATTTCCGCCTGCCGCTAACGAACTTCCGCAATTATTGGTTTGGCCAAAATCACCACTGGCAGCAATTCCGGTAATGGTAAGCGCCGCGCTTCCCGTGTTGGAAAGTGTGACCGTCTGCGCCGCGCTGGTCGAGTTCAACGTCTGGCTGGCAAACGTCAACGACGCCGGAGAGAGGTTGGCCCCCGG
>Ga0209415_10000405_pt1 | contig 79153 bp, 75 predicted proteins | sample PeaSoiSIISIP2007_FD_187696 | JGI IMG/M metagenome (GOLD analysis project Ga0209415, IMG submission 187696) | Peat soil microbial communities from Weissenstadt, Germany - SII-SIP-2007 (SPAdes) (version 2) | ecosystem: Environmental > Terrestrial > Soil > Wetlands > Peat | place: Germany...
GCGTGCGCAGCTCGTGGCTCATGTTGGCGAGGAACTCGGTCTTGCTGCGGCTGGCGAGCTCGGCTTCCTCCTTGGCGTGGACCAGCGCCAGCTCGGCCTCCTTGCGGTCGGTGATGTCAAGCGAGACGGTGACGACGAGCGGCGCCACATCGTCGTTCAAGATCGCCTTCGTCGTCAGCAGCACGCGGCGGTCGCCGTCGGGACCGGCGGTGCTCTCCTCGAACGAGCCGGGCGGATCGACGCGCGCGACGATGCGCCGGTCGCGCTCGACCGCGGCGCGGGCCTGGAGATCGTCGCGCACTTGGGTGGGCGTGAGGCCTATGATGGCGGCGGCAGGCTTGCCGGCGCGGCGCGCGAAGCATTCGTTGACGAAGACGAAGCGCCCGTCGCGGTCGGTGGCGCTCACCATCACCGGTACCGCATCGATGACGCGCATCAGCATCTCGTGGCTCGCCTTGAGCGCGTCGCGATGGCGGCGCTCGTCCTCGATCATCTGCTCCTCGAGCGAGGAGGCGCGCGCGGTCAGCAGGAGCTGCTGGCGGCGCAGCATCAGGAGGTTGCGCGAGCGCACGCGGAACTCGTGATGATCGACCGGGCTGAGGAGGAAGTCGGTGGCGCCGGCCTCGAGCGCGGCCAGGCGCAGCTCGCGGTCCTCGGACGTGGTGACCGCGACAATCGGCACCTCGGCGCAGCCGGGGAGGCGCCGGAAGCGGCGGATGAATTCGACCCCGTCGAGCTCGGGCATCTTCACGTCGGTGATGACGAGATCGGGCGCATGCTGGGTGGCGGAAGCGAGCAGTGCGGTGGGCCGGTCGAAGGTCTCGACCGCCACGCTTTCGTCGAGCGACTGCGCCAGCCGTTCCAGGATCTTGCGGTTGGTCAGGCGCTCGTCGACGATGGCGATGGTTTGGCGCTGCTCCATGAGGGTGACGACGGTTCCCAGGGGCGGATCGGACTAATATCGGTGCGGTTGCTTGCGGCTACAAGCAGTAAGGATGGTTAAGTCTCGCCCAATCATCCTTAAGGAATGGTTAGCAACGCCCCGGCGACTCAGGCGGCGGCGATTTCCATCACCGCTTCGCCCAGCCCCTCGAACCGGGCCGTGACCCGCGCGCCAATGGGCGCCACGGTGATGCCGGTATGGCTCCCGGTGGTGACGATATCGCCTTTGCGGAGCGCCCTCCCGCGACTCGCGGCGTGGTTGGCGAGCCAGACGACGAGCCGCTTGGGATGGCCGACGGGATTGCCGCCGACCGCGCTCTTCTCGACCTTGCCGTCGAACAGGAGGCTCGCCCGGGCGGCGAGGAAATCGGCCGCGGCGAGCGGATTGGCCGGGCCATAGCAGAACCCGCCATTCGATTGCTGGTCGGCGAGGAGGGCCGCGGGCGGCATGGCGCGGCGATCGGCATAGCGCGAGTCGAGCAGCTCGATCGCGACATGGACCGCGGCGATCGCGTCCCACGCCTCGTCCTCGCCGTAGGGCGCGGCGCGGGCGGGGAGGTCGCGGCCCAGCGCCAGCGCCAGCTCCGCCTCGACCGCGCGAAAGCTCGAAGCCGTGGCGCTGAAGCGTGCCGGGCTCGGTCTGACCAGTGCGGCGAAGAGCGGCGCCGCGACGGGCACGGCGGTGGGGTTGGGCGCGCCGATCTTCCAGCCGGCCTGGGTCACGCCGAGGAGGCGCATCGCCGCCTCCTGCACTTGGTAGGCGTCGGCGTCGTCGCGCGGCAGGAGATCGCCTTCGAGGCCGGCGACCAGGCGTCCGGTGCGCCGCGCCTCGACCAGGCGCTGGGCGGCGCCGGCCGCGTTCACCGCGCCGCCGCGGCGCGCGCCGGCTCGCGCGGCGCGCCGGTGTTGCCGCCGAGATAATCCATCGCCGCGCCAACCCCGCCCTTCTTGTACGGCACGCCGGCGGCGCCGAGGCCCATCTCGACCCCGGCCAAGGTCCCCACCAGCATGAGATCGTTGAACCAGCCGAGATGGCCGATGCGGAACAGCTTGCCCGCGACCTTGCCGAGCCCAGCGCCGAGCGAAACGTCATAGCGCTCGAGAATCGTGGCGCGGACCTGATCGGCGTTGTGCCCTTCGGGCATCACCACCGCGGTGAGCGCGGCGGAATGCTCCTGCGGGACGAGCGAGAGAATCTCCAGGCCCCAGGCGCGCACCGCGCGCCGCGTCGCCTCGGCCAGCCGGTCGTGGCGGGCGAAGACGTTATCGAGCCCTTCCTCCTCGAGCATCGCCAGCGCCTCCTTGAGTCCGAACACCAGGGTGATGGGCGGGGTGTAGGGGAAGAGGCCGGTGTCGTTGGCGTCGATCATCGGCTGCCATTCGAAATAGCCGCGCGGCAGCTTCGCGTTCTTGTGCGCGTCGAGGGCCTTGGCCGACGCCGCATTGAAGGCGAGGCCCGGCGGCAGCATCAGCCCCTTCTGCGAGCCGAGCACGGTCACGTCGATGCCCCACTCGTCGTGGCGGAAATCCATCGCGCCGGCCGACGAGATCGCATCCACCATGAAGAGCGCGGGATGCTTGGCGGCGTCGATGGCGCGGCGCAGCGGCGGTATCCGGCTGGCGACGCCGGTCGAGGTCTCGTTGTGGACCACCATGACCGCTTTGATGGCGTGCGCGCGGTCGGCGGTGAGCCGGGCCTCGAGCGCGGTCGGGTCGACGCCGTGGCGCCAGTCGCCGGGCACGAAATCGACCTCGAGCCCGTGCTTCTTGGCCATCACGTGCCACAGATTGGCGAAATGCCCGGTCTCGAACGCCAGCACCTTGTCGCCGGGCGAAAGCGTGTTGAGGATCGCCGCCTCCCAGGCGCCGGTGCCGGAGGAGGGGTAGATCATCACCGGACCCGAGCAGCGCAGCAGGCGCTTCAAGCCCGCGATCGCGGCCTTGGCAAGCGCGGCGAATTCCGGCCCGCGATGGTCTATGGCGGGATTGTCGATCGCCCTGAGGACGCGGTCCGGGATGTTGGTCGGGCCGGGAACCTGCAGGAAATGTCTGCCGCTGCGGGCGGTCATGGACGTGGTCTCCTTGCGCGTGAACGCGGGGAATGTGCCCGGAAAGACCACCCCGCCGCAAGCCCCGGCCGGTTAACGTCCCTTGCCCGCTTGTCCCAGCGCCTCTTGCACGACGCGGGCAAGGTCCTCCTTGCGGTAGGGCTTGGTCAGCAGGCGCACCGAGGGGAGCGACGTCAATTCGTCGTGGAAACTGGTCTCGACGAAGCCCGACGTCAGCACCACCGGCATGTCCGGCCAGCGCGCCCGCACGAACCGCGCCACATCGATGCGGGTCGCGGTCCCCGGCATGATCACGTCGGTGAACAGCAGGTTGACATCCTCGCGCTCGAGGACGGCTAGCGCGGTCTCGGCGTTCTCCCCTTCGATCACGGCATAGCCGAGGGACTGGAGCTGCCGCACCGCGATGCGGCGCATCCCTTCATTGTCCTCGACGACCAACACCGTCTCGCCGTTCCCGAACGCCATCTCCGGCTGCGCCACGACCGATGCGGCGGCTGTTTCCGAGAGCGACCGCGGCAAATAGAGCCGGAACGTGGTGCCGATCCCCGGCTCGCTGTAGACGTTGATGTGGCCGCCCGACTGCTTGATGAAGCCGAACACCATGCTGAGGCCGAGCCCGGTGCCCTTGCCGCGCTCCTTGGTGGTGTAGAACGGCTCGAAGATGCGGCTCACCACGTCTTTCGGCATGCCGGTCCCGGTGTCGCCGGCCTCGATCATGGCATAGTCGCCGGCGGCCACCTCCGCGTGCTCCCGCGCGTAGTCGGCGTCGAGGTGGCGGTTGGCGGTGACCACGGTCATGCGTCCGCCGTGGGGCATGGCGTCGCGCGCGTTGGTCGCGAGGTTCGTTAGCGCCGATTCGAGTTGGGCGGGATCGACCACGGCCGGCCAGATATCATCGCCCAGGTCGAGCGCGATCTCGATGTTCTCGCCGAGCGTGCGGCTCAACAGCTTCATGATGCCGGCGACGAGATCGTTGATGTCGACCTTTTGCGGCTGGAGCGGCTGTTGCCGCGCGAACGCAAGCAGGCGCCGGGTCAAGTCGGCGCCGCGTACCGCGGCATCGAGGGCGTCCTTCGCCATGGCGTCGGCATCGGCGGCGCCGGGGTCCGCCAGCAGCATGTCGAGATTGCCGATGATGACGCCGAGCAGGTTGTTGAAGTCGTGCGCCATGCCGCCGGTGAGACGGCCGACCGCATCGAGCTTCTGCGCCTGGACGAGCTGGGCCTCGGCCCGCTCGCGCTCGGCGATTTCGGACTTGAGCGAGGCGTTCGATCGCTCCAGCTCGATCGTGCGTTCGCGCACCTTGTCCTCGAGCGCGTGGGCGTGGTCTTCAAGCTCGCGCTGCGCCCGCGCGAGCCGGCCGTGGAGGCCGTTGGTCTCGAGCAGCAGCGCGACGAGCACGAAGCTGGCCGCGAACAGCCCATAGACGCGGCCGGCATAGAAGCCGAGATCGAAGCGCGCGTGATTGAGGACGGCGCTCAGCGCCACGTCGAAGAGCCACGCGCTCATCACCACCATGAGCCACAGGTCGATGACTGTGCGACGCTTCTTTCGCCACAACGTCAGCAATGCGGCGCAGCCCAGCAGCCACACGACCGACACCACGAAAATCATCTCCGACGTGTAGCTTCCGCCCTCGAGCAGCCGCGGCAGGATCGAATGCCCGGCGGTGACCAGTACGGTCACGATCGCAACGACCGCGGCGACGGCGAGCATGTCCAGCACAACGCCGCGGTTGCCGACCGTGCCGCCGCGTTTCGCAACGGTCGCGTAGGCCATCACGAAAACCGGGAAACCGCCGTGCCAAAGCATGTACAGCCACGCCGTGCTCTGGTCTCCGGCGCCAAGGAGGCCGGCGGGTCCGAATAGCCCCGGAAAGGTCAACGCGTGCGGCACCATGATCAGCGCGTTGAAGAGGTAGCCCAGAGACAGCGTCAGCACCGCCCGCGAGCGCAGCCCGGTGAACTGGCCGAACAGGAGCACGAACGTCATCGCGTCATTGATCACGAGCGCCGCTTCGTAGAACGCGATGAAGGCAGGCATGTTAGCAAGCGGAACGCGCACGAACGGGACGGCGGCGACAAATCCCAACGCGGAGACCGCCGCCACCCACAGGGCGATGCGACGCTCGCGCGGCCCGGCCGGGACGGTCGCCAGCGACGATTGCCGGCGATCCACCGCTTCCAGCGCAGCGCCGTGCAGCGCGCTCGGCGACACCGAGACGAACGACATTCGATGGTCTACACGGTCCGCGGCCATCCTCTCGGCACCCTGCGGCGGCGGATCATCCCTCATCGCGGATGGTAAACGCGGGACCCGACGCTATGCCCGATTGCAATTCTACCATAGAGGGCGATAATTTTGAGAATTCTCTTAAAGGCTGTGCCGTCAGGCGCTTGACCGGCGGAAGGGGCTGGACCGTGGAAGGAAGCACGCGCCGGCGCTCATCCCTGGCATTTTCCACCCTCATCACTTCTAATCGCGCGCAAAAGGGGCGGGCGGAATGACGGCGGAGATTGGCGACGCGAAACTCGCGGCGCGGCTGGGAGCGGCGCTCAAGGGCGAGGTGCTGTTCGACCGCTTTTCCCGCGGCCGCTACAGCACCGATGCCTCGATCTACCAGATCGAGCCGCTGGGCGTGGTGGTGCCGCGCGACCGCGACGACATCGAGGCGGCGCTGGCGATCGCGCGCGAGGAGGGCGTGCCCGTGATCCCGCGCGGCGGCGGCACCGCGCAATGCGGCCAGACCGTCGGCCGCGCCCTCGTCATCGATTGCAGCAAGCATTTGACCCAGGTCGGCGAGGTCGATGTCGCGCGGCGCCGGGTCCGGGTCGAGCCCGGCGTGGTGCTCGAGCGCCTCAACAAGAGCCTGCGCGCGAAAGGCCTGTTCTTTCCGGTCGACATCTCGACCGGCAGCCGCGCCACCATCGGCGGCATGACCGCGAACAACAGTTGCGGCGCGCGCTCGCTGCGCTACGGCAACATGGTCCACAACGTGCGCGCGGTCGATGCCATCCTGGCGGACGGCCGGGCGGCGCGCTTCGGCGAGGTCGCGGGCAATTTCGCCGAGGACGCCGGCAGCGAGCGCTACCGCGAGCTGGTGCGGGCGATGCGCGCGCTGCACCGCCGCGAGGCGGACGAGATCGAAGCGCGCTTCCCCAAGCTCTTGCGCCGGGTGGGCGGCTACAACATCGACATGATCGACGATGCCGGCCACAACATGGCGCATCTGCTGGTGGGATCGGAGGGCACGCTCGCCTTCTTCACCGAGATCGAACTCGATTTGCAGCCGATCCCCTCGCACAAGGTGCTCGGCATCTGCCATTTCCCGAGCTTCCACGGCGCGATGGCGGCGACCAAGGCGATCGTCGCGCTGGGCCCGACCGCGGTCGAGCTGGTGGACCGCACCATGATCGACCTGTCGCGCGAGATCGCCATGTTCCGGGCGACGGTCGACCGCTTCGTCCAGGGCAAGCCCGCGGCGATCCTGCTGGTCGAGTTCGCCGGCGAGGATGCCGAAGACAACAACCGCCGGCTCGAGCGCCTGGTCGAGCTGATGGGCGATCTGGGCCATCAAGGCGCGGTGGTGCGCGCGACCGACGCCGCGTTTCAGGCCGCGGTGTGGGAGGTGCGCGCACACGGCCTCAACATCATGATGTCGATGAAGGGCGACGGGAAGCCGATCTCGTTCATCGAGGATTGCGCCGTGCCGCTCGACGATCTCGCGGAATACACGGCGCGGCTCGACGACATCTTCGCGCGCCACGGCACCTACGGCACCTGGTACGCGCACGCCTCGGTCGGGACCCTGCACGTGCGCCCGGTGCTGAACCTGAAGCTCGATATCGAGGTCAGGAAGATGCGCACAATCGCCGAGGAGGCGTTCGCGCTCGTGCGCGAATACAAGGGCTCGCATTCGGGCGAGCACGGCGACGGCATCGTGCGCTCGGAATTCCACGAGCCCATGTTCGGCGCGCGCCTGGTGCGCGCCTTCGAGGAGGTGAAGGATACGTTCGATCCCAAGGGTCTCTACAATCCCGGCAAGATCGTGCGGCCCCCGAAGATGGACGACCGCTCCCTCTTCCGCTACGCGCCCGGCTACGCGACCGAGCAAAAGGATTGGGCGCTCGACTGGTCGGAATGGGGCGGCTTCGCCGGCGCCGTCGAGATGTGCAACAACAACGGCGCCTGCCGCAAGACCGACCCCGGCGTGATGTGCCCCTCCTATCGCGCGACCTTCGACGAGCAGCACGTGACGCGCGGGCGCGCCAACACGCTGCGCCTCGCGCTCTCGGGCCAGCTCGGCGCGGACGCCTTGGGCTCGGACGAGATGCGCGCGACCCTCGATCTCTGCATCTCGTGCAAGGGCTGCAAGCGCGAATGCCCCGTCGGCGTCGACATGGCGCGGATGAAGATCGAGGCGCTGCATCATTATCGCCGCACGCACCCGCTGACGCCGCGCGAGCGGCTCATCGCCTATCTGCCGCGCTATGCGCCGTGGGCGGCGCGGTTGCGCTTGTTGCTCAATCTGCGCGACCAGATCCCCGGCCTCGCCGCCGCGAGCGAGCGCATCCTCGGCTTCGCCGCGCGCCGCGCGCTGCCGCGGTGGCAGAAGCCCTATCGTCCGGCGGCGCAGGCGCGCGGCGGCAAACCCGTCGCGCTTTTCGTCGATACCTTCACGGGCTGGTTCGAACCGGAGAACGCTTACGCTGCCGAGCGGGTGCTGCGCCGCGCCGGCTATGACGTTGTGCCGCTCGCGGGCGAAGGCGGGCGGCCCCTGTGCTGCGGGCGCACTTTCCTCGCTTCGGGATTGGTGGACGAGGCCAGGGCGGAGCAGCGCCGCCTGATCGCCGCGTTCGCGCCCATGATCGCGGCGGGCGTGCCGATCGTCGGGCTCGAGCCGTCCTGCGTGCTCACCCTGCGCGACGAGCTTCCCGCCGTGCTGCCGGGCGATGCCAGCCGCGCCGTCGCCGCGCGCGCCAAGCTGTTCGAGGAGTTCGTCGCCGACGAGGCGAAGGCCGGCCGCTTCGCGCCCAAGCTGCGTCCGGTCGCGGCCAGGGCGGTGCTGCATACCCATTGCCACCAGAAGGCTTTCGCCACCGGCGGCTCAAGCGTCGCGTGCCTCGCACTCGTGCCCGGCCTCGCGGTCGAGAGCTTCGATTCGACCTGCTGCGGCATGGCCGGCGCCTACGGCTACGAGGCCGAGCATTACGACATGTCGCTGAAGATCGGCGAGCTGGGCGTGCTGCCGCGGCTGCGCGCGGCCGGCGCGGACGACATGCTGGTCGCTGCGGGCACGAGCTGCCGCCAACAGATCAGGGACGCGCTCGGACGCGAGGCGCTGCACCCGGCGCGCGTGCTCGACCGGGCGCTGGATTAGGAGACCGGCGATGAACAGGCTGCTCCCCACCTCCGTGGTCGGGTCATATCCGCAGCCCGACTGGCTCGTGGACCGCGACAATCTGCGCGGCCGGCTGCCGCCGCGCGTCAGGGCGCGCGAGCTGTGGCGGGTCGCCGAGCCGTTTCTCGAAGCGGCGCAGGACGATGCGACGCTCATCGCCATCCGCGACATGGAGCGCGCCGGCATCGACATCATCAGCGACGGCGAGATGCGGCGCGAGAGCTATTCCAACCGCTTCGCGACCGCGCTCGGCGGCGTCGACATCGAGCATCCGGGCTCGGCGCTCGACCGCACCGGCCACGCCAATCCGGTGCCGCGCGTCGCCGGGCCGGTGCGCCGCAGCCGCCCGGTGCTGCTGCGCGACCTCGAATTCCTGCGCCGCAACACCGACCGCGCCATCAAGATCACCGTGCCGGGTCCCTTCACCATGACGCAGCAGGCGCAGAACGATCACTATGCCGACGAGGCGGCGCTGGCGATGGACTACGCCGCCGCCGTCAATGAGGAGTTGCGCGCGCTGAAGGCGGCGGGCGCGGACGTGATCCAGCTCGACGAACCCTATCTCCAGGCCCGGCCCGAGAAGGCGCGGCAATACGGCGTCAGGGCGATCAACCGCGCGCTCGAAGGCGTGCCCGGCCCGACCGCCGTCCATCTTTGCTTCGGCTATGCCCATGTCGTGCATCAGCGCCCGACCGGATATTCCTTCCTCGCCGAGCTGGCGCAGTGCAGCGCCGACCAGATCTCGATCGAGACGGCGCAGGCCAATCTCGATCTCGCGGTGCTGAAGAGTCTCGGCGGCAAGACCGTCATCCTCGGCGTCATCAGCCTCGGCGACCCCGCGCCCGAGACGCCCGAGACCGTGGCCCAGCGCATCCGCCGCGCCTTCGCATTGGTGCCGCCCGAGCGCATCGTGCCCGCGCCCGATTGCGGCATGAAGTACATTCCGCGTACAACCGCGTTCGCGAAATTGAAGGCGCTCGCCGACGGCGCGGCGATCGTACGGCGGGAACTCGAGGGGCGCTAGCTACGGCAGCGCCACGACGAAGCGCCAGTCGAGGACGGCGGCGGCGTCGATGTCGCCCTTGAGCATGCCTTGCGACTTGTACCAGTCGACCTGGCGCTGCAAATCCTTCACGTCGACTCGCGCATCGGGATCGACATAGCCGATTGCGGTCTTGAGCTCGTCCGGCGTCTGTCCGACATATTTCGCGATGATGTCGAGAATTGCCGGCGCGGTCGGCCCGTCGTGGCGCTTGCCGTCGGGACCGGCGAAGGCATCGACGTATTCGTGCGCGCCCTGGCGATAGGCCTCCAGGAACCGCGCGATCGTGTCGCGGCGCTCGTCGGCGGTCCTGGTCGCGGTGAATATCGACGAGAGCTGCCACGGCACCTCGTCGCCGACGAAGCCTAGGAGCTTCACCTCGTTCTTCGCGATCGCCGGCATCAGCCCGGTCGAGATGGTGACGCCGGCATCGGCCTCGCCGCCGATCAGCGCCGAGACCTGGTTCGACACGGTCTGCAATGCCAGCAGACGCACGCTTTCGGGATCGATGTGGTATTTCTCCTCGATCAGCGCCAGACTGTAATGCGGCGCCGAGCCGATCGTGCCGATTGCGACGGAATGGCCGCCGAGATCCTTCAACGATCGCACACCTACGTCCCAGCCGCGGTTGGAGGCGACGAAGGTCATGCCCTGGAAGCCGGCGGTCTCGCGCGCGAATCCGCCGATGATGCGCAGCTTGTCGCCGAGCGCGAAGAACGCGGCCGAGGTCGCGCCGATGCCGATGTCGAGATCGCCCGACACCACCGCGACGGCGATCGGCGGCGAGGCCTCGAAATAGCTTAGCTCCACATCGAGCCCGCGCGCGGCGAAATAGCCCCGCTCGATCGCGACGAAAATCGAGCCGTAGGCCGCCGCCTTGATGGCGCTGACCCTGAGCGTCTCGGCCGCCGCGGCCGGATGCGGCGCGAGGCCCGAAGCGATAAGAAACATCGCGCCGGCCAGGGCTTGCGCCAAACGATGCCCAAGGCAGACTTTGTGAGCGCCGAGAATCTTCATGCTATTCCTCGAATGGAATGCTGTTCGCGCGCAGCCAGGCGGCAAACGCGTCTTCGGTCATGTCGTTTTCGACCAAAGCCAACATCGCGAGCGTTGCGTCTCTTTCGCTGGCGTTGAGTTCGAAACCATTATCAATCAAGAACGTGGCTGCGGTCACGAAAGCCGTTCGCTTGTCGCCGTCGATGAAAGGACGATGTCGCACAATGCCGAATGCATAGGCGGCGGCGAGATCAAACGCGTCAGGATTGCCGTATGCGACTTCAACGCCGACATGACGGCCTCATATTCTAACGAAAGTTAGAACATAGGGTGCAACGTCGGCGGTCTGGGTTCAAGGCGATGAAGATCAGCCCTCGAGCCCCACCAGGCTGCGGGCGAAGGCTTCCGCGGCGAAAGGGCGCAAATCCTCGGCCTTCTCTCCGACGCCGATATAATGCACCGGGATGCCGTATTTCTCGGCCAGCGAGACCAGCACGCCGCCCTTCGCGGTGCCGTCGAGCTTGGTCATGACGATGCCGGTGACGCCGATCATGTCGCGGAAGGTCTCGGCCTGGGCATGGGCGTTCTGACCGACCGTCGCGTCGAGCACCAGCAGCACCGCATGCGGCGCGTCGGCGTCGACCTTCTTCACCACCCGCGCGATCTTCTGCAGCTCCGCCATCAGGCCCTGCTTGTTGTGGAGCCGGCCCGCCGTGTCGATGAGGAGGATATCCGCGCCCGAACGCCGAGCCTCCCCGAGCGCGTCGAAGGCAAGCCCCGCCGGGTCCGCGCCCGCCGCCCGCGCGATCACCGGCGCGCCCGTGCGCTCGCCCCAAATCTTGAGCTGCTCGACCGCCGCAGCGCGGAACGTGTCGCAGGCGGCGATCACGACGCGCTTGCCGTCGTCGCCGAAATTCTGCGCCAGCTTGCCGATCGTGGTGGTCTTGCCGCTGCCGTTGACGCCCACCACCAGGATCACGAACGGCTTCACCTTCGCCTCGGTCTTGAGCGGCCGGTCGACCAGCGACAGGGATTTCGCGACCTCCTCGGCGAGCGCGCCGCGGATTTCTTCGGGCGCCACTTCCTGATCGAAGCGCGTGCGTCTGAGACGCGCGACGAATTCGGTGGCGAGCCCGGTGCCGAGATCGGCGCCGATCAGCAGCTCCTCGAGCTCTTGGAGCGTGCGATCGTCGAGGCGGCGGCGGCCGACGATCGCGGTGATCCCCTCGCTCAAGCGCTGCGAGGAGCGTGCGAGCCCGGTCTTGAGGCGTTGGAACCAGCCGCCGCTTTCGCTCACGGCGCCGTCCCGATCAGCGCCGCGCCGGTGCTGGCGACGATGCGCGCCGGCACGATCGCGCCGGCCGCGGCGCCGGTCTCGATCTGCACCGGCGCGTGATGCTCGCTGCGCCCGAACCCGACGCGTTCCATGAGGACGCGCGCTTCGCTGCCGACGCGGGCGCCGAGCGCGCGCGCGAGCGCAGCGGCGCCGGCTTCCCGCAGCCGCGCGGCGCGGGCGCGCGCCACGTCGGGCGGCAGCTGCGGCATGCGCGCGGCGGGCGTGCCGGGACGCGGGCTGAAGGGGAAGACGTGGAGATAATCGAGCGCGGCCTCGTCGATGAAAGCGAGGGTCTCGGCGAACATCGCCTCGTCCTCGGTCGGGAACCCGGCGATGAGGTCGGCGCCGAGCGCGATGCCCGGGCGGAGGTCGCGCGCGCGGCGGCTAACGGCGAGCGCGCCGGCGCGGAGATGGCGGCGCGCCATGCGCTTCAGCACCAGATCGCATCCCGCCTGGATCGAGAGGTGAAGATGCGGCATGAGGCGCGGCTCGTCGGCGACGAGGCGCCATAAATCGTCGTCGATCGCCGCCGGATCGAGCGAGGAGAGCCGCAGGCGCTCGAGCTCCGGCACCAGCGCCAGGAGGCGCCGGCACAGCTGGCCGAGGCTCGGGCTTCCCGGCAGGTCGCGGCCGAACGAGGCGATGTCGACGCCGGTCAGCACCAGCTCGCGATAGCCCGACGCGGCGAAGGCGCGCGCCTGGCGCACGATGTCACCCATCGGGACGGAGCGGCTCGGCCCCCGGCCCAGCGGGATGATGCAGAAAGTGCAGCGATGGTCGCAGCCCTGCTGCACCTCGACGAAGGCGCGGGCGCGGCCCTCGAAGCTCTCGACCAGCGGCAGCGCCGCGTCGCGCAAGCCCTCGCGCGCGCCGACCGCGACCCGCGGCTGCGCCCCGGCATAGCGCGACGCCTCGAGTTTCTCGCGGTTGCCGAGGACCTGGTCGACCTCCGCCATCGCGGCATAGCGCTCGGGATGGATTTGCGCGGCGCAGCCGGTGACGATGAGGCGCGCATCGGGATGCTCGCGCCGGGCGCGGCGGATCGCCTGGCGCGCCTGGCGCTCGGCCTCGGCGGTGACGGCGCAGGTATTGACGATCACCGCGCCTTCGAGCCCGGCCTCGGCCGCGCTCTGGCGCATGGCCTCGGATTCGAAGGCGTTGAGGCGGCAGCCGAAGGTGACGATCTCGACCGTCATCGCGCGCCGAGCAAGGAGGGATCGAGCGTTCCCTTGAAGCTCACCGCCACGTCGCCGGTGAGCAGCACGTGGCCGTCCGCGCGCCATTCGACCAGCAGCGTCCCGCCATCGGCGATCACCTCGGCGCTGCGGCCGGTGAGGCCGCGGCGGTTGGCGGCGACCAGCGCGGCGCAGGCGCCGGTGCCGCAGGCCGGCGTGATGCCGGCGCCGCGCTCCCATACCCGGAGCCGCAGCCGGTCGCGCGCCAATACTTGGGCCACGCCGATATTGGCGCGCGCGGGAAAGAGCGCGTCGTGCTCGAGCGCGGGGCCGAGCGTGGCGAGATCGATCGCCCCGGCATCGGCGACGAAGAAGGTCGCGTGCGGGTTGCCCATGCCGGTGCAAACGGGATCGGCAAGGCCATCGAGCGCCAGCGGCACGTGCAGCGTGTCGATCGCGCGCGCTAGCGGAATGTCGCGCCACTCGAACAGCGCCGGCCCCATGTCGACGGTGATCCTGCCGTCGCCGCGGGCCTGCGCCTCGAGCGTGCCGGCGCCGGTCTCGAGCGCGACATGGGTCGCGCCGGTCTCGCCCATGAGCAGCGATGCGACGCAGCGCGCGGCGTTGCCGCACGCCTCGACCTCGCCGCCGTCGGCGTTGCGGATGCGCATGAAGGCGGCCGTGCCGGCGTGGCGCGGCGTCTCCAGCACGATGAGCTGATCGCAGCCGACGCCGCGATGGCGGTCGGCGATGGCGCGCGCCGTCTCATCGTCGAGCGCGAGCGCGCGGGCGCGCGCGTCGAGCACGACGAAGTCGTTGCCGAGCCCGTGCATCTTGATGAAATCGACGCCGCGCATGGCGGGCTATATAGGCGCGGCGTCTCGCGCTGTCCAACGCACGGGACGCGAAACGCGGCAGGACTGCGAGGCCCCACCGGGGCCTCGCGCCCTCGCTCTTACCCGCCCGGAGGAAGAAAAAAGGCGGGAGAGAAGACGTTACTTGCTGCCGGCGTCGGTCTTGACGGCGGCGTCGGACTTCACGGGCGCGGTCTTCGCCGGAGCGGCCGGCTTCTCCGCCACCTGCTTGTGCTGCTCGGTCTTGGTCTCGGGCTTGGTCTTGGTGTCGGCCTGAGCGCCGCTCTTCATGCCGGACGCATCGGTATGGACGGTGCCTTGGATTGCGGTCGAGGGCGCCGGGGTCGAGGGCGCCGGCGACACCGGCGTCGTGCTCTGCGCGAACGCGGGAAGCGCGATGAAGGCAGCGAATGCGATTGCGGCCGAGCGGAGCGAGAGGGTCTTGGTCATGGAAGTCTTGTCCTGTTGTTGGGTCTCGGTGGTCGAGACGCGCGAACAACGCGGCCCGCGAGCGCGTTCGTCCGCGGCGGACCTGTGATATTATGGTGGCGGAATTGCGGCGACCCCGCCTGGCCGCGCGCGGAGGATCGACATGGCGATTACGGCCAAGCCCTTGAACCCGCTCTTCGCGGCCGAGCTTTCGGGCGTCGACATGACGCGGCCGCTGGACGCGGCGACGGTCGCGGACATCGTCGCGGCGATGGATCGCTACGCGGTCTGCGTCATCCGCAACGCGCGGCCCTTGAGCGACGAGGAGCATATCGCCTTCAGCCGCAATCTCGGGCCGATGCAGCGCAGCGACGCCCTCAAGATCGCCGGCCGCGACCGCTCGCGCATCCCCCATCCCGAGATCATCGACCAGAGCAACCTCGACGCCGATGGCTATGTTTTCCGCGACGACGACCGCCAGCTCCTGTTCAAGCGCGCCAACCGGCTGTGGCACACCGACCTGTCGTTCCATCCGGTGCGCGCCACATATTCGCTGCTGTCGGCGTGCGCGTTGCCGGCGGGCGGCGGGCCCGACACCGAGTTCGCCGATCTGCGCGCCGCCTGGGACGCGCTGCCCCAGGCTATGAAGGACCGGATCGAACCGCTCGTCGCCGACCATTCCTATTGGCACTCGCGCGTCATGGGCGGCGGCCCCGAGCCGACCGAAGAGGAAATGGCCTCACGCCCGCCCGCCGCGCATCGCCTGGTGCAAATCCATCCCGGCTCAAGGCGCAAGACGCTATACCTTGCCTCGCACGCCTTCCGCATCCACGGCATGGATGAGGGCGAGGCGCGCGCGCTGCTTAAGGAGCTGGCCGACTTCGCGACCCAGCCACGCTTCGTCTACGCGCACAAATGGCGCTTGGGCGACGTGGTGATCTGGGACAACTGCTGCACCATGCACCGCGCCCGCCCGTTCGACGATCTCAACGAGCGCCGCGACGTCCGCCGCACCACCTGCCGCGAGAGCGCGGTGGCCTAGGCCCAGGCGGCCGCTTTCTCGCGCACCGTGGTGCGGCGCATGTCGCGGCGCTGGAGCGTGTCGTCGAACGGCGTCGCCCGGTGCATGGTGCAGCGGTTGTCCCAGACGATGAGATCGAACGGCCGCCATTTGTGGGCGTAGACGAAGCGTGGCTGGGTCGCGAACGCCATCAGCTCATCGAGAAGATCCCGGCTCTCGGTCTCGTCCATGCCGATGACGTGCGTCATGTGCGAGGCGATGTAGAGCGTCTTGCGCCTTGAGCCGGGATGGACGCGCACCAGCGGATGGCGCGCCGGCGGGCGGGCGAGACGCTCGGCCTCGTTCGGGACATAGCCGCCGAGCGTCATGCGCGAGTGCCAGATCGAATGCTCGGCCTCCAGCCCCTCGAGCCGCGCCTTCAGGGCATCGGGCAGCGCGTCCCAGGCCGCGCGCAAATCGGCGAACTCGGTGTCGGCGCCTTCTTGCGGCACTACCCGGCCCGACAGCATCGAATAGGTCGCCGACACCTGGCGGAACGAGCTGTCGGTATGCCACAGGCGGTTGGCGATCGAATAGGCGCGGCGCTCGTCGTCCGGGGCGAGCATCTTGCCCTTCTCGTCCAGGTTCGAGACGTCGAACACCTCGTGATGGCGGATGCGCTCGCTCGGGTCCGGCACCTGGTTGCGGCCGCGCTGCAACGGCCTCACCTCGAGCTCGCCGAAGAGACGGGTGAAGCGGAGCTGCTGCTCGTCGTTAATTCTTTGTCCGGGCAGGACGCCGACCGCGCATCGGTCCATCACATCCTCGAATTCGCGCGCGGCGGCGGCGCCCGTGGCCTCGCGCAGGTCGAGGCCGGTGACCTCGGCGGCGAAAAGGGGGTGAAGCGGTCGCACGGAGAGCGTCATGGCAGCCTCCCGCAGGCGGTGCGAAACCCTACTGCCGCGGACCGGTTGCGGCAAGGGATGCGGCCGGTCAACGCGACGACGTGCGATCGGAATTCTGCCGGATCAAGCATTCCGCTGGAATATGCCACTTGATATGGAGCTTCCACGCCATCTCCATCGTGATGCTGCGCTTGCGGCCGAGAATCTCCGACGCGCGCGGGCGCGAACCGATCAGCCTGGCCAAGTCCGCCTGCGTATAGCCGGCCTGCTCCATGCGGTAGCGAATGGCGTCGACCGCATCCGGAGGATCGATCGGCCAATGCTCGCGCTCGTAGGCGCCGATGAGGGTTGCGAGCACGTCGAAACGATCGGCCTCGGCAGTTCCGGGCGCAGGCTCGCGCTCGAAGTATTGCGCGATCTCCTTCAGAGCCGCGTCGTAGTCGGCCTCGGTGCGGATCGGCCCGATGTCCATGGTCGTCGCCTTTTCCTTACACTGTCTCCGGATCGATGCCCCGATGATCGCATATGATGGAATGCGATCTTGCGTCCTTCGACTGCGCTTCGCTCCGCTCAGGATGAGGACTTTTCTTTGTGCCACAAAGGATTTTCCTCATCCTGAGCGTAGTCGAAGGACGCCCGATGGATTTGCCGGGCGAGCAAAGATTTGCCGGGGCATTACCCCAGATGAATTGACTTAGGCCCCGCCCCGCCCTAGCTTCCGCGCCGGTTCCCGGGAAGCGTTTCGCATGCCCCTGAGGCCGGCCAGTCCGCGAGTGTCGCGCACTGGCCCGCTCTGCATTGGGAGGAGCCCGTGTTCGAGAGCTTGAGCGACCGCCTCTCCGCCGTATTCGACCGGCTGTCGCGGCACGGCGCCTTGTCCGAGGAGGATGTGGCGTCGGCGCTGCGCGAGATCCGCGTGGCGCTGCTCGAGGCCGACGTGGCGCTCCCGGTGGTCAAATCGTTCGTCGATTCGGTCCGCGAGCAGGCGGTCGGGCAGGAGGTATTGCGCTCGGTCTCGCCGTCGCAGATGGTGGTGAAGATCGTCCACGACCGCCTGGTCGAAACCTTGGGCGGCGGGCACGAATCCGGCCTCAACCTCAACGCGGTGCCGCCGGTCGTCATCATGATGGTCGGGCTCCAGGGCTCGGGCAAGACCACCACCTCGGCCAAGCTCGCGCGGCTCTTGAAGGGCCGCGAGCGCAAGAAGGTGCTGATGGCCTCGCTCGACGTGCAGCGTCCCGCGGCGCAGGAGCAGCTCGCCGTGCTCGGCCGCCAGATCGAGGTGCCGACCTTGCCCGTCGTCCTGGGCGAGCGTCCGGTCGGCATCGCGCGGCGCGCCCTCGAGCAGGCCAAGCGCGAGGGCTGCGACGTGCTCATCCTCGATACCGCCGGCCGGCTCCATATCGACGAGCCGCTGATGCTCGAGGTGGCGGCTGTACGCGACGCGACCAATCCCACCGAGAGCCTCCTCGTGGTCGACGCCATGACCGGCCAGGACGCGGTCAATGTCGGCAAGGCCTTCGCCGAGCGGGTCGGCATCACCGGGATCGTGCTGACCCGGGTCGACGGCGATGCGCGCGGCGGCGCGGCCTTGTCGATGCGCTCGGTCACCGGCCAGCCGATCAAGTTCATGGGCACGGGCGAGAAGATCGACGCGCTCGAAGCCTTCCACGCCGCCCGCGTCGCCGGCCGCATCCTCGGCATGGGCGACGTGGTGGGCCTCGTCGAGAAGGCCGCCGAGACGATCGACCAGGAAGAGGCCGAGAAGCTCGCCAAGAAACTGCAGCGCGGCAATTTCGATCTCGACGATCTCGCGGGGCAGTTGAAGCAGGTCCGCAAGATGGGCGGCATGGGCGGCGTGCTCGGCATGCTGCCTGGCGTCCAGAAGATCAAGAAGCAGCTCGACGAGGCGCGGCTCGACGAGACCGTGATCAAGCGCCAGGAGGCGATCATCTCGTCCATGACCAAGGGCGAGCGGCGCAATCCCAAAGTGCTCGACGCCTCGCGCCGGCGCCGCATTGCCGCCGGTTCCGGCACCACCGTGCCCGAGATCAACCGCCTGCTGAAGCAGTATCAGGACATGGCGAACATGATGAAGCGCATGAACAAGCTCGGCAAGAAAGGCCTGATGCGGCACGGCATCCAGGGCCTGTTGCCGGGCGGCTTCCGCTGACCCTTTCAAGCCCGAGGAGAGACGATGGCCCTCAAGATCAGACTGGCCCGCGGCGGCGCCAAGAAGCGCCCATACTACAGTATCGTGGTCGCCGATTCGCGCAGCCCGCGCGACGGCCGCTTCATCGAGAAGATCGGCACCTACAACCCGATGCTCGACAAGACCCACGCCCAGCGCCTCACCATGAACGCCGAGCGGGTCAAGCATTGGCTCGGCTGCGGCGCGCTGCCGACCGACCGCGTCGTGCGCTTCCTCGGCGAGATGGGTCTCGGGCCGGTGCCGGCGATCCGCGAGACGCCGCACCAGTCGGCGCCCAAGGCCAAGGCGCAGGAGCGCGCCAAGGCGGCTGAGGCGGCCGGCGCGGCGGCAAGCGGCAGCGCCGCCACCTAGCGGCCCAGGCGCCAGCGAGGGCTGAGCTTATGCCGCAAGAGCGCGTGTGCCTCGGCGTCGTCACTTCGCCCCATGGCGTCAAGGGGCTGGTGCGGGTCAAGAGCTTCACCGCCGACCCGGACGGCATCGCGCGCTATCGCCCGCTCGAGAACGAGCGCGGCGAGCGGGTGGCGTTGGCGGTGGTGGGCGCGGCCAAGGGCGTGGTGCTGGCGCATATCGAGGGGGTGGACGACCGCGACGAGGCCGAGCGCATCAAGGGCATGCGCATCTATCTCCCGCGCGCTGCGCTGCCCGCGCCCGCGGCGGAAGAATATTACCATGCCGACCTCTTGGGCCTCGCCGCCGAACTCGACGACGGCACGGTGCTGGGCCGGGTCAGTGCGATCAACGATTTCGGCGCCGGCGACATGCTCGAGATCGAGCGCGCGGAGGGCGGGCCGCTCGTCATCCCCTTCACCAGCGCGGCGGTGCCGGTGATCGACATCGCCGCCGGCCGCATCGTGCTCGCGCCGCCCGAGGGGCTGCTCGCCCCGGCGCCGCCCGACGAAGGCGAGGAGGACTGACATGGCCTGCTGGCAGGCCACGGTGTTCACGCTCTTCCCCGAGATGTTCCCGGGGCCGCTGGCGTTTTCGCTCGCCGGCAGGGCGCGCGATGCGGCGATCTGGCGGCTCGAGACGGTGGACATTCGCGACTTCGCGCGCGATAAGCACCGCTCCGTCGACGACGCGCCGTTCGGCGGCGGGCCTGGCATGGTGATGCGGGCCGACATCGTCGATGCGGCGATCGCCGGCACCGACGCGCCGGGGCCGCTGATCCTCATGTCGCCGAGGGGACGTCCGCTCGACCAGGCGCGCGTCGCGGCGCTGGCGGGGGGCGCGGGCGTGCGGCTCCTGTGCGGCCGGTTCGAGGGGATCGACGAGCGCGTCATCCTCGCCCGCGGCATCGAGGAACTGAGCCTCGGCGATTTCGTGCTTTCGGGCGGCGAGCCGGCGGCGCTGGCGCTGATCGATGCCTGCGTGCGGCTCTTGCCGGGCGTCATCGGCGACGAGGCCGCGCTCGCGGAGGAGAGCTTCAAGCGGGGATTGCTCGAATATCCCCACTACACCCGGCCGCAGACGTGGCAGGGGATGGAGGTGCCGGAAATCTTGCTCTCCGGCCACCACGAACAGATCCGCCGCTGGCGCGATGCCGAGGCGGAACGGGCGACGCGCGAGCGCCGCCCCGATCTTTGGCAAAGGTTCCTCGCCCGAGAGCGCGGCGGGGAGGAGAGGTAGGAGGTCCCTAGTCATGAACATTCTTCAGACCCTCGAGCAGGAGGAAGTGAAGAAGCTCCTCGCCCAGCGCGCGGTGCCCGAGTTCCGTCCGGGCGATTCGCTCAAGGTCAGCCTCAAGGTGGTCGAGGGCGAGCGCGAGCGCATCCAGGCGTTCGAGGGCGTGTGCATCGCGCGCCGCAACGCCGGCCTCAACTCGAGCTTCACGTTGCGAAAAATCTCGTACGGCGAGGGCGTCGAGCGCGTCTTCCCGCTCTATTCGCCGCGCATCACCGCGATCGAGGTGGTGCGGCGCGGCGCGGTGCGGCGGGCCAAGCTCTATTACCTGCGCGGCCGCACCGGCAAGGCCGCCCGCATCGCCGAGCGCGCCCGCGACGTGGTCGAGACCAGCGAGGGCGAGGACGGCGCGTGACACTTCGATAGTGTGCGTCCTTCGACTACGCTTCGCTCCGCTCAGGATGAGGAACAATTTTACCTCATCCTGAGCGGAGCCCGAAGGGCGTAGTCGAAGGACGCACCTCGCCGAGGCAGCGAAAGAATCAACGTCGAGACTTGAGGACGCAACGCCGATGACCGGACCGCGCACGCTCTACGACAAGATCTGGGACAGCCATCTGATCGACGCGCAGGACGACGGGACCTGCCTCATCTATATCGACCGCCATCTCGTCCACGAGGTGACCAGCCCGCAGGCGTTCGAGGGCTTGCGCGTCACCGGACGCAAGGTGCGGCGGCCCGACGCCACGCTCGTGGTCGCCGACCACAACGTGCCGACGACCGACCGCTCGGCCGGAATATCCGAGCCCGAATCGCGCCTCCAGGTCGAGACCTTGGAGAGCAACGTCAGGGAATTCGCGCTTCCCTATTTCGGCATGACCGACATCCGCCAGGGCATCGTCCACATCATCGGGCCGGAGCAGGGCTTCACGCTTCCCGGCACCACGCTGGTGTGCGGCGACAGCCACACCGCGACCCACGGCGCCTTCGGCTGCCTCGCCTTCGGCATCGGCACCAGCGAAGTGGAGCACGTGCTGGCGACCCAGACCATGATCCAGCGCCGCGCCAAGAACATGCTGATCCGGGTCGAGGGCGCGCTGCCGTTCGGCGTCTGGGCCAAGGACATCATCCTCGCCATCATCGGCCGCATCGGCACCGCGGGCGGCACCGGCCACGTCATCGAGTATGGCGGCAGCACCATTCGCGGCCTCTCCATGGAAGGCCGCATGACGGTGTGCAACATGTCGATCGAGGCGGGCGCGCGCGCCGGGCTCATCGCGCCGGACGACAAGACCTGGGCCTACCTGATGGGACGGCCGATGGCGCCCAAGGGCGGCAAGTGGGAGCAGGCGCTGGCCTATTGGAAAACGCTGCCGTCCGACCCGGGCGCGCACTACGACAGCGAGATCGTGCTCGAGGCATCCGACATCGTGCCGCAGGTGACCTGGGGCACTAGCCCGCAGGACGTGCTGCCGATCACCGGCGCGGTGCCCGATCCCGCCAAGGAAAGCGACGATTTCCGCCGTCGCTCGATGGAGCGCTCGCTCGAATACATGGATTTGAAGCCCGGCACCAGGCTCGCCGACATCCCGGTGCAGCGCGTCTTCATCGGCTCCTGCACCAACGGCCGGATCGAGGATCTGCGCGAGGCTGCCGCGGTGGCGAAGGGCCGCTCCGTGGCGGCGGGCGTCAACGCGATGGTGGTTCCAGGCTCGGGTCTCGTCAAACACCAGGCCGAGGAGGAGGGGCTCGACCGCGTCTTCGTCGCCGCCGGCTTCGAGTGGCGCGAGCCCGGCTGCTCGATGTGCCTCGCCATGAACGCCGACAAGCTCGAGCCGGGCGAGCGCTGCGCCTCGACCTCGAACCGCAATTTCGAAGGGCGTCAGGGGCGCGGCGGGCGCACCCATCTGGTGAGCCCCGCCATGGCCGCCGCTGCCGCCGTCACCGGCCGCCTCACGGATGTGAGGAAGCTGGGGTAGCTTCTAGGTCCGTCGCGCGCCGCGGAAGAGAGCGGCGAGGACGATGGCCGCGACCATCACGCCCAGCGCCGGAATGAGGATCAGGAAGAAGCCGAGGAACGCCAGCACGCCGAGCGCCGCGAGCGCGGCCATGGCGATGAGGCCCAGCACCATGCCGAGCGGCCCCGGCGGGGCGATGAAGACGCGCTGATGCGTCACCCACACCCCATCGGCGCCGCGCCGGCGCGGATCGGCGCGCTCGGGCGGAAGAATCTCGGGCTCCGCCACGGGGTGGCGGGGCTGGCCATCGTCGCGATCGTTGCCCATGCAACCCATGTGGGAGCGCGGACACGGGCGCGCAAGGCGCCGCCCCTGTGCTTGCCTTCGCATTGGGCGTCGGCTAACCATCGCCAATCGCTCGCTTCAAGGGCAGGCCATGGACAAGTTCACCGTCTTGACCGGCGTCGCCGCACCGCTGCCGGTCATCAATATCGACACCGACAAGATCATTCCCGCGCGGCACCTGAAGTCGGTCCGGCGCACGGGCTTCGGCAAGTTTCTCCTCGAGCCGATGCGCTATCGCGCCGACGGCTCGGAGAATCCCGACTTCGTCCTCAACAAGCCGGCCTATCGCAATGCCAAGATCCTGGTCGCGGGCGAGAATTTCGGCTGCGGCTCGTCGCGCGAGCACGCGCCGTGGGCGCTCCTCGATTTCGGCATACGCTGCGTCATCGCACCGTCCTTCGCCGATATTTTCTTCAACAATTGTTTCCAGAACGGCGTGCTGCCGATCAAGCTGCCGCCGGAGACGGTGGCGCTCCTCACCGACGACGCGCAGAAGGGCGCCAACGCGCGCCTCACCATCGATCTCGAGAAGCAAACGATCACCCGCCCCGACGGTTCGACCGTTTCGTTCGACATCGATCCCTTCCGCAAGCATTGCCTCTTGAACGGATTGGACGATATCGGCCTCACCTTGCAGAAGGAGAAGGCGATCACGGGCTACGAAGCGAAGCAGCGCGCCGCGCAGCCCTGGATCTGAGCCATGCCGGCCAACCGCAAGCTCTTGCTCCTGCCCGGCGACGGCATCGGGCCCGAGGTGATGCGCCAGGTGGCGCGCGTGGTCGAATGGTACGACCGGCGCCGCATCGCCAGCTTCGACGTCTCCGAAGACCTGGTCGGCGGCTGCGCCTACGACAAATACGGCACGCCCTTGACCGACGCGACCATGGCGCGCGCGCTCGAGGCCGACGCCGTGCTGCTGGGCGCGGTGGGCGGGCCCAAATGGGACAATCTGCCGTTCGCGGCGAAGCCCGAGCGCGGCCTCCTGCGCCTGCGCAAGGACATGGAGCTCTTCGCCAACATCAGGCCCGCGCTGGTGTTCAAGCCGCTCATCGGCGCCTCCACCTTGAAGCCCGAGGTGGTGGCGGGGCTCGACATCATCATCGTTCGCGAGCTGACGGGCGGCGTTTATTTCGGTGAGCCGCGCGGCATCGAGACCTTGCCCGACGGCACGCGGCGCGGCGTCAACACGCAGGTCTATACGACGCCCGAAATCCGCCGCGTCGCTGCGGTCGCGTTCGAGCTCGCCGCCAAGCGCCAGCGGCGCCTGTGCTCGGTCGAGAAGGCGAACGTGATGGAATCGGGCGTGTTGTGGCGCGAGGAGGTGCAGAAGCTGCACGACGAGGCCTATCCGGGGATCGCGCTCACGCACATGTACGCCGACAATTGCGCGATGCAGCTCGTGCGCAACCCCAAGCAGTTCGACGTGATCGTCACCGACAATCTGTTCGGCGACATCTTGTCCGACTGCGCGGCGATGCTGACGGGCTCGCTCGGCATGCTGCCCTCGGCCTCGCTCGGCGCGGCCGATGCGAGCGGCCGGCGCAAGGCGCTTTACGAGCCGGTCCACGGCAGCGCGCCCGACATCGCCGGCAAGGATCTGGCCAACCCGCTCGCCTCGATCCTGTCGCTCGCCATGATGCTGCGCTATTCCTTCGACCTCGAAGACGAGGCCAAGCTGCTCGAGGCGGCGGTGGTTGCCGCGCTCGAAGGCGGCGCGCGCACCGGCGACATTTTCGAGCCCGGCATGACTCGCGTCTCCACGACGGCGATGGGCGACACAGTGCTGAAGGAGCTCGACAAGCGCGCGTGACGTTAACCATACCGCGCGCCTAATTCGCGGTTTCGCAACCTTCTCTCGGTATACGAGACGTCACCAAGGCCTCACGGGCTGGTGACGGATGTTGCGTATATTCGGCCATTTCGTGCCGGTGCCCGCGCTTGCGCTGGGGTTCTTCGAGGCCATCCTTCTGGCGGTCGCGTTCTACCTCGTGACGGCGCCGGCCGCGGCGCTCCATCTGCAGCTCGTCTCGATTCCGGCGCAGGTCTCGCTCGCGATCGCGGCGCTCGCGGTGCTGGCGATGGTAGCGGTCGGGCTCTATCACCACGACGTCTTCCTCGACCCGCGCCTGATGGCGATCAAGGCGGTGGCGGCGCTCTTGCTGGTGGCGCCGCTCGCGGCCGGCGCCGGCCTTGCGCTGTCGCACGAGACGTTCCCCGGCGCGCTCGACGGCACGCGCGCGGGCTGGGCGGCGTGGTGCCTCAAGGCGAGCTTCGCGTGGATGATGGCGGTCACGCTGACGCGCATCGTCTTCCTGCGCTATGCCGACAGCGATCTGTTCCGGCGCCCGGTCGTAGTGCTCGGCACCGGCGTGCGCGCGGCGCAGATCGCCGACCTGGTGCGGCGCGGCGCCAACCGCTCGTTCTCGGTCAAGAGCTTCGTCCATGCCGGCGGCGATCTGCGCATGGTCATGGGCGCCAAGCTCGATCTCGACCGCTCCGAGGACGATCACGCGCTGGCCGCCCACGCGCGCGAGCTCGGCGCGCGCGAGATCGTGGTCGCGACCGACGAGCGCCGCGGCATGCCGGTGCTGCAGCTTCTCCACTGCAAGCTCGCCGGCGTCAACGTGATCGACTACCTCACCTTTTGGGAGCGCGAGACGCGCAAGGTCGAGCTCGAGGCGCTGCAGCCGAGCTGGCTCATCTTCTCGGACGGGTTCCGTCAGGGCGTCGTGGTCGGCGCCGCCAAGCGCGCCTTCGATTTGGGCGTCAGCCTGGTGCTGCTGGTCTTCACCCTTCCGGTGATGCTCGCCGCCGCGCTCGCGATCGTGCTCGAGGACGGCCGGCCGGTGCTCTACCGCCAGGAACGGGTCGGGCGCGATGGCGCGCAGTTCACCTTGCGCAAGTTCCGCAGCATGCGCGTCGACGCCGAGACGGAGGGCGCGCCGCAATGGGCGTGCAACCGGGATCCGCGCGTGACCCGGACGGGCGCCGTCATGCGCAAGTTCCGCATCGACGAGCTGCCGCAGCTGGTGAACGTGCTGTTGGGCGACATGAGCTTCGTCGGCCCGCGGCCGGAGCGGCCTTATTTCGTCGCCGCGCTGACGCAGAAGATCGCCTATTACGGCGAGCGCCATTCGGTGAAGCCGGGCATCACCGGCTGGGCGCAGATCAATTATCCCTATGGCGCCACGATCGAGGATGCGCGCGAGAAGCTCGCCTACGATCTCTATTACGTGAAGAACCGGACGCTGTTCCTGGACTTCCTGATCCTGCTGCAGACGGTCAGGGTCATCCTGTTCCACGAAGGCGCGCGCTAGAGGCGCGCGTCGGGGCTCAGACCAGGTGGGCGATGAGCCGCGCCGCACCGATGACGAGCGCCCACGACGCCAGCGATGCCGCCAGCAGCCCCGCGCCCCAGAAGCGCAACGGCGCCGCCTCGTCCGCGGCGGTGGTGTCGATCGCCAGAATTCGGGCCTGGGCCTTCATCGCTCGCCTCCTGCGCCAGCGCCGACGAGACTGCGGCCCGAGGCGTTAATTCCCGATGAATCGCCGAAAATTTTACGAAAATCCCCGGTATTATGTAGCAACTGCCACAAGCCATTTTTGCCATCGCAACCATCTATCGCCAGTCGGTAGGTGGGTTGTGCTCGCGCTGGCGGCCGTGGCCGCTTCAATCTGCGTCGTTGCCAATCTGCGCAATTTCATATCGAATGAACAAATCCTCCTTTGCATAAGAGGATGTGAGCTTTCTCAAGGTCTCCGCGTCTGCTGTGATGCTATAAAAGAATCGTGTATGCCTTTCGGTGTTAAAGGCATCGCAGTAAATAAGTTCGCCATAAATGTAGATGCGAGCGCTCCCATCACGGATGCGGCTTATCTCTTCCTCGGTGAAATCACGGTCGCAAATTGCGCGGAAAAAAAATGGCTCGCCTTTCGGATGGAGCACCATGGGCGCGCTGAATTCGCTGGTGATTATTGGCAAGTTCATTCCCGGCCCTGGGGGGTGAGACAAGAGATCGACCTTATATCGTTCCCGCAAATGATGGGCTGGGGTTTGACCAGAATTGGTCAGGCTCACGCGGACGGCGGGGCGAGTTTTTTCGTCAAACGCGAACGTAAATAGTGGAGCACCAGTGACGTACGCGCGCAATTGTCGCCGCGCCACGTCGCGGGCGATAGCCCCCTGCCAGAAGGCGGCGGCAGCCAAGAATCCGGTCATCAATACCAGCCATGGCGTGTAATCAGGCGGCTGTTGGGGTGGGGGAGAGGGTTGCCGCCCGTCGCCTTCCTTTTTCTGGTTATCGCCGCTGTTAGTCTTTGCTTGGCGCGTGGACTGATTTTGGTCGAGGGTGGAAATCTGGGCGGCTGGCTGTTGGTTGCGGTTGCCGCTCTGATTTTGTTTTCCGGCCTTTGGTGACCAAGCTGTGGCTGGAACGAATAAAACTACGGCGACGATCAGCGCAAGTAGCGCCGCCGCTATCTTCCCGAGCGAGTCAGGAACCTCGCCCCGTTTCATCTCGCCATGTCTCGTCGAGCGTGACATGCGGCTTTCCTATCGCCTTCATGCTCGCCATGAAAAACCATGTCGGAAACGCCACGCGGTTGATCTTCATCGTAACCGAGCCTTGGCTTTCCGGCATCCCCGAACGCGCTTGCTCGGCTCGGCAAGCCGCGAGTTTGCCCGACAGCTCGGAGTATTTCCGCATAAGGGCGGAAACGGTGTGGCCGTGGTCCATGCAGCCCGATATGGGACGCGGCAGCGCAGTTTCTTGTGGCGGGTGCTACATAACACCGCAAATCCCCTGCCATCGGCGCGCCCTTAAACGCGAACGGCCGGCCCCGCGAAGGGCCGGCCGTCGATGGCGCGGGAAGACCGATCAGAAGCCGATGATCAGATCGACCGACAAGGTGACCTGGCTGGTCTTGGTGCCGGCGCTGGTCGGGTTGAGAGGCGAGCCGGCCGGAGCCGAGAACTGGCCCTTGTTGGTGACATCGAACGGCTTCAGGCCGCGGCTGCCGCCCACGATCGTGTCGAAGCGGGCCTCGGGCCGGATCATGACATTGACTGGCAGCGACAGCGGCGGCTTGTAGGTGGCGCCGACGGTGAGCTCGCCGATCAGCGCGTTGAAGTCGGCGGCGTTGCTGCAATAGCCGAGCGCCGGCACCAGCCCGCGCTGGGCGTCGGTGTAGCTCAGATTGGTGGTGCCGACGCAAGCGAAGCCGGGGAAAAAGATGCCCGGATGCGCCGCTGTGCCGGCGGTCGAGGTGGCCTTGCCCTGATCCTCGAACCCTTCCATGCGCGCGCCCAGGGTCCACTGGTCGTTGAGGGCGTACGTCACATACTGCGACATGCCGCCGCCGGTGGCCTTGCCGAGGTCGTCGTGGATGACGTTGATCTCGTTCACCGTGGTCCACGCGTCGTTGATCTTGTAGGTGGTCACGACGTCGAAGTACTCGCGCATCGCGGAACTGGCGGAGTGGTTGAACTGGCCGCCGAACGAGCCTTGGCCGGCGGGTGGCGCGGTCAGGAAATTAGACGTGAAGGGGCCGCCCTGCTGGGTGGCGGGATCGCAATTCGGAAAGCATGTGGCCGCGAATTCGGTGAAGCGCGGGTTTTCCGGGCCGGCATGGAGCAGCGCCAGCACGGTGAGGTTCCCGTCCATCAGCCCGTTCAACCCGATGCCGGTAAGGATCTTCGGGAAATAGTTGTTGGCCATGCCCTTGTCGAAGATCGAGTTGTTCGAGCCGGTGTCGAGGCCGAGCCACACATCGATCATGTCGGTGACATGGGTCGTGGTGAGCAGGCCGGTGTGCTTGAACGGCAGGCCGTAATTGAAGATGTAGCTGTGCGAATAGAACGTGTTGCCGGTGGCGTCGATGACCTCGGCGCCGAGCGGCGTCGGATACTGGCCGAGCTTCAAGTCGGTGCCGCCGCCGATGGGGATCGGAATATGCGCCTGCCCGTCGAGCTCGACGATGTCCCATTGGTAGGGGCTCTTGGTGACCCGATCGAACTCGCCGAGGAAGTGGGTCACGCGCGAATCGGTGCCGTACATGCCGGTGAACTTGAAGCCCCACTGCCAGTCGGCGTTCTTGGGGTCGAGATCGCGCTCGACGTTCAGCATCAACTGGTTCATGCGGAACGTGTTGTCGCGATCGGTGAAGGTCTGCCCGAAATTGGTGTTGTTGTCCGGGCTGTCGGGGTTGATGCTCGTGCCGACCTCGACATGCCCCGTCATGCTGATGCCGTAGGGCAGGCTGATCGCCGTCGATGGCGCGGCGGCGGGCGCCGGAGCCGGAGCGGCGGGCGCGGCCGGAGCCTGGGCATCGGCCGGCGTGGCAAGCCCGAACGCGCCCGCGACCCAGATGGCGGCAACCGATGCGATTGGAGTCAGCTTCATGATTCGAGTCCCCTTCAAAAGTTCACCGGTCGGACATCCTTCGCGGATGCCCATTTGGTAGGCGGGATGCCTAGGAATGTGTCATCGTACGCACTCAGAACCCGCCATCCGCGCGGTCCCCTGCGACAACTTGCAAATCGCTTGCCACGGATCACAACGCAGCCAAGTCGGTGTAAGACGTTACCCCCACTAGCATTGCCCCGGCCCACGGGGCAAGGCACAATGGATCAAATCTTTAGACATGTTGCAAAGCAGCAACGGATCATCGGACCCGCCGGTGCAACGCCCAGGGTCGGACCAAGGAGGCCGCTGGTGAAGAAAGTTCTCATCGCGCTCGGCGCGCTGATCGTGCTGGTGATCGCCGCCGCGCTGGCCGCGCCGTTCCTCATCCCGACCGACACCTACAAGGCCCGCCTCATCGCGCTGGTGAAGGATTCGACCGGGCGCGACTTGAAGATCGCCGGGCCGGTCAAGTTCTCGCTCCTGCCGGAGCTCGAGATCGAGGCCGGCGACGTCTCGTTCGCCAACGCTCCGGGCGCGCATTTCCCCGACATGATGCGGCTCAAGAAGCTCGAGGTGCGGCTGCGCGTCCTGCCGCTGCTGCACGGCGCGATCGAGGTCGGCAGCTTCGTTCTGACATCGCCGCAGATCGCGCTCGAGATCGACAAGAGCGGCAAGCCCAATTGGGTGTTCGCGCCCGCCGCGCCGCCGCCCGCGCGCGCCGGCACGGCGCCGCCCGCGGCGCCATCGGCCGCCGGCGGCAATCCCGCCGGCGCACTGTCCGAACTGCGCCTCGACGATGTCCGCCTGGTCGACGGCTCGGTGAGCTACCGCGACGACCGCGCCACCACCGCGGAGCAGCTCGACGCCATCGACATGAAGCTGTCGCTGCCGAGCCTCGACAGCCCGTTCGCGGCCGACGGCTCCGCCGTATGGCACGCCGAGAAGATCGCGCTCACCGTCGCCATCGCCAAGCCGCGGGCGCTCATCTCCGGCACCGAGGGCGGCTTCCAGATCAAGCTCGCGGCCACGCCGGTGTCGTTCAATTTCGCCGGCACGGCGACCGGATTGCCGCCGTCCAAGCTCGGCGGCACGGTCGATCTCGCCATTCCCTCGGTGCGCGGTCTCGCCAAATGGGCGGGCGCGCCGCTGCCGCCGGGCCCGGTGCCCGAGAAGATCGCGATCAAGGGCCGCATCGACATGGCCGGTCCAAAAATGTCATTCAGCGACGCCGACATCGCCATCGACGCGATCACCGCCAAGGGCTCGCTCGCGGTCGATACCGGCGGCCAGCGCCCCGCCCTCACGGGCACCCTCGCGATCGCCAAGCTCGACGTGAACCCCTATCTGCCGCCGCCGCCCGCCGCCGGAGCCCCCGCTTCGCCCGCCGGCGTACCCGGCGCGGCGCCGGGCAAGGCGGCGCCCCCGGCCGCTGCCGCCGCGGGCTGGAGCGACGCGCCGATCGACACCTCGGCGCTGGCGATGGCCGACGGCGATTTCGATCTCACCGCCGGCGCCATCGTGTACCGCAAGATCGAGATCGGCCAGAGCGCGCTCGACGTCCACTTGAAGGGCGGCAAGCTCACCGCCAATCTCAGCAAGCTATCGCTCTATCAGGGCCAGGGCCAGGGCAAGGTCGCGCTCGACGGGAGCGGCGCGACGCCGGCGCTGGCGATGACCTTCGCCTTGTCCGGCGTGCAGGTCGAGCCGCTGCTCGCCGCCGCCGCCGGGATGGACAAGGTCAGCGGCACCGGCAAGCTCAACATCGACGTCACCGGCACCGGCAAGAGCCAGCGCGCGCTGATCGCGACGCTCGGCGGCAAGGGCGCGGTCGATCTCGCCAACGGCCAGATCAAGGGCGTCAACCTGATCGGGCTCGCCGCCAACCTGACGGCGCCGGTGACCGGCGCCAACAGCGACGCGCGCACCGATTTCGGCAGCCTCACCGGCACTTTCACGATCGCGAAGGGCATCGTCAAGAACGACGATCTGAAGCTCGAATCGGGCCTCGTGCCGGTCACCGGCAACGGCACCGTCGACCTGCCCGACCGCACCGTCGACTACCACGTGACGGTGAGCCCCGCGGGCGCGATCGGCGTGCCCATCGCGGTCACCGGCCCGTGGGACAACCTCAGCTATCGGCCGGACCTGGGCGCGGCGCTGCAGGGCGCGGCCAAGTCGCCGGGCGCGGTGCTCAATCAGCTCCGCAATCTCGGCGGCAACGCGGCCGGCGCCGGCGGCAACGTCGGCTCGGGCGCGATGGACAAGCTCAAGGGCCTGTTCGGGAAGTAGGGCTTGTTCGGGAAGTAGCGCCGCGATACCAGTCGAGGATCTCGTCGCCGGTCCAGAACGCGACGCCGCGGTGGCCGCGCGCATAGGCGAGGAACGCCTCGAGATACTTGATCCGGTGCGGCACGCCGGTAATGTAGGGATGGATGGCGAAGGACAGGATCTTCGCGCGCTCCGCGCCCTCCGCATAGAGCCGGTCGAACTGATCGCAGGCGCGCGCGAGAAAGACGTCGGACGTTTGATGCTGCACCGTCGCGAGCGGGATGTCGTTGAGCTCGACCGTATAGGGCAGCGTCACCAGCGGACCGTGCGATGTGGCGATCACGGTGGGCTCGTCGTCATAGACCCAATCGCCGATATACTGCACGCCCGCCTGCGCCAGGAGGTCGGGGGTCTCGAAGGTCTCGGTCAGCCCCGGCCCGAGCCAGCCGCGCGGACGCGTGCCGGTGAAGGCCTCGAGCCGGTCGAGCGAGCGCGCGATGGTGGCGCGCTGGTCGGCGAGCTGATGGATCGGCATCTGCACATAGGAGTGGCCCATGAACTCCCAGCGCCGCTCGCGCGCGGCCTCGGCGACGCGCGGATAGCGGTCCACCACCTCGGCGTTGATCGACAAGGTGGCGCGCGCGCCGATGCGGTCCAAGGCGGCGAAGAAGCGCCACACGCCGACGCGCATGCCGTATTCGTGCCAGCTCCAGTTGGCGACGTCGGGCATGACCGCGACGCCGGTCGGCGCCGGCAGTACCTGGCGCGCCATCGGCCGCTCGATCTCCCACACTTCGAGATTGACGATCGGCCAGATCACCAGCCGCACGCCCGGCGGCAGGACGAGGGACGGGCGATCGACGATGGCGGAGTAGGGGGCGCGGTCGCGGGGCTGCAAATCTTCCCTCCCTCTCAACGGTGCGGCGCGGAGCATAGGCCGCGCGGAAGCCGAGGCAATGCCGGAGGCTGACGACCTCGCCAGCCTGCGCGCGAGCGGCCTGGCGCAGCAGCGCGCGGGCCAGCACAAGGCGGCGATCCAGATCTTCGAGATCGTGCTGCGGCGCGGCGGCGGCGACGCGGCGCTGTTGTGCCGGCTCGGCGAGAGCTACGAGCGGATCGGCGACGCCGGGCGCGCCGACGAAGCCTATGCCCGCGCGATCGAGCACGATCCGAATTTCGCCTTGGCCTATCGCAGCGCGGCCGACCTCGCGCTCCGGGCGCGCGCCGTCGCCGCCCGGGTCGGCCAGAGCGAGACCGCCGAGGCGCTGCGCCAGGGTGCGTTCCGCTATCTCGCCGCGCTCGGCGGGCGGCTCCTGGGCGAGGGCGCGTGGCGCGAGGCCGAGGCCGAGTTCCGCCATGCGCTGGCGCTGGCGCCCGACGATTGGGCCGCGCGCGTCGATCTCGGCCGCGCGCTGCTCGAGCAGGGCCGCGCCGGCGACGCCGAGATCGAGCTCCGCAACGGCCTGAGTGTCGCGCCCGGCCAGGCGATGGCGCATTTCACGCTTGGCCTGGCGCTGCGCCGGCAGGGGCGAAACGACGAGGCCGAGGCGGCGCTGCGCCAGGCGCTGGCGCTCGACCCCGGCCTTGCCGCGGCCAGCGCCGAGCTGGCGCGGATCGCGGCCGGCCGGGGCGTGACGGAACCGTGACCGAGGACTCGCGACTCGCGGCCCTGCCCGTTCGGTCGGGCTGGATTTCGCTTCCGCCCGCCCCATCAGCGGCGCGACGCGACCGCCGCGCCGGCCGCGGCGCGGCGCGTGCCGCGGATGGACGAATGAAACGTTCGCATCCCATGAACAACGCTGTGCTGCAAGAATGATATACGTACGGTTTTTCCGTAATGGAACGGCGGCGGCGGGGCGGGCGCAGGCTGCCGGGCCGGATCGGCGGGGCCGTGCCCGCGACGCGGGGGAGCGGCCCGGTACGGCGGTGTTGCAGGGGCGCAACAGGGATCGTCAATCGGCGCGCCAAGCGGTTTCGAGACTTGCTCATAGGCCTCGGCTCGGTCTGAATTAACCATCGGCGGCGTGGGTCCGATTGCGTAGGCCGTCAACGCGGAACATTTTACTGGGGGAATGAATGAAAAAGTCACGCAGCTTCTTGTCGGCGACCGCGCTGGGCAGCTTCACGGCCGCTGCCGCGCTGCTGGTCGGGCTTTCGGGCGCACAAGCGCAAGCGCCCTCGCCGGGCCCGGCGCTATCGGGCGCCGGTTCGTTCCCCGGCTCCTTCATCGTGCCAGGCACGAACACCTCGCTGCATATCGGCGGCGTCATTTCGCTGGACATGCAGTATGACACCACCGAGTTCGACGGCGGCGTGAGCCCCGGCGCGCACGACAACGAATATCCCGCCGCGACGGGCGTGCAAGGCGCCGGCGCGGCGTTCTCCAGCACGGGCAACAACTCGCACGGCGTGTTCCGCATGACGGATCAGACGTCGCGGCCGAACTTCGAGACCCGGACGCCGACGCCCTACGGCGAATTGAAGACCTACATCGAAATCGACTTCGCCGGCTCGGTCAGCATCGGCGGCGTCGGCTCGGCCAACCCGGCCGCCGGCCCGTCTCCCGCCGGCCCCGGCCCGACCGCCGGCACGCCGTGCTGCTCCAACACCAGCGTCGCGCGCCTCAAGCAGGCTTACGGCACCTTGGGTCCGTGGCTGTTCGGCATGACCAACAGCCTGTTCTCGGATCTCGATGCGTGGCCGGACAGCTTGAACGGCGGCGGCGACGCGGGCGGCTATGACTTCAACGGCACCCGCTACAACCCGCAGATCCGCTACACCTACCTGCTGCCGAACGGCATCAGCCTGGCGGCGGCGATCGAGACGGTCACCACCGGAGCCCTGGTGGTGTCCTCGGTCAACGGCGCCTTGACGTCGGGCATGAACGTGGTGTCGACGCCGCTCGACGGCTTCCAGGGGCCGACCAGCAACTTCACCGGCGCGGCGAGCGGGACCCAGAACGGTAGCTATGGCAGCTGCGGTACGGCTACAGCTTCCGTCTTCATCGCGAACTGCTCGGCGACCACATACAACAACTTCGACGAACCCGGCATGAGCCAGAAGATACCGGCGTTCATCGGCAGCGCCCGTATCGACCAGCCCTGGGGCCACACCTCCTTCCACTTCGTCGTCGCGGAGGCTCGTCTCCAAAACCAGATCACGACCTCGAGCCCGGCGGCCGGATCGCCGTTCGGCCTCGGGCCGGGCTTCATGCAGGGCGACCATCTCTCCAAATGGGGATACCAGCTCCAGGAATCTGGCCATTTGAACACGATTGGCCGCGACAAGTTGACCTGGATGCTCAACTACGGCAGGGGCGCGGGGCAGTTCAACGACTCCCTCGCCGAGCTCGGCTCCCAGTGGGAAGAGACGCTGGTTTGCTCGGTCGGCGGCAACCCGTACACGAACACTTGGACCCACAATTGGGACTGTTCTGAGCCGCGCACGATGGGCATTACCTTGGGCTACTCGCATGCGTGGACGGACGAGTGGCGTTCCGGCATTTCGGCGGGCATCGACGAGGTCAGCAAGCCGTCGGCGGCTGGCCTGTGGCTGCAGCCGGGTGGGATCCGGAATGCCGCTGGCGGGTTCGTGGGTGCCGCGGCTGGTGCCGCCGCTTCCGGACAGACTCTTGGCACGAATTCGGGACAGACCTCGGCTCTGGCCTTGATCGAGAAGCGGCATCTCTCGGCCAATGCCAGCATCATGTGGTCGCCGCTCCCGGCGGTGCAGTTCGGCGCCGAGTTCCAGTGGTACCACCGCGTCGTCCAGTCGGGCGCCTCGGGCTCGCACGAGCGCATCGAGACCCAGGCTCTGTTCAAGTTCTAAGCCGGCAACCGGCTTCGACCTCGACCCGCCAGCCGCAAGGCTGGCGGGTCTTGCTTTTTCGGGGTCTCAGTGGCCGGCCGCGGCGAGTCCGTCGTGTGACACGCCCATCAGCGCGTTGAGGCGCTCCGGCGCCTCGAGCAGGACGCGGCTCGCACCTTCATAAACGATGCGGCCGCGATCGAGCACGATGGCGGCCTCGGCGAAGTCGAGCGCGATGCGCGCATGCTGCTCGACCAGCAGGATGGCGAGATCGTCCTCGCGCTTCAATCGGGCGAGGCCCGCCAGCACCGCCTCGACGATGACCGGCGCCAGCCCCTCGAGCGGCTCGTCCATCAGCAGCAGCGCGGGATTGCCCATCAGCGCCCGGCCGATGCTCAGCATCTGCTGCTCGCCGCCCGACAGCTCGTTGCCGCGATTCCGGCGCCGCTCGGCGATCGAGGGAAAGAAGTCGTAGACGCGCTCGGTGGTCCACACCGCCTTCCTCGGTCCTTTGCGGGCCGCCACCGTGAGGTTCTCGGCCACGGTCAGCGACTTGAAGATCTCGCGCTCCTGCGGCACGTAGCCGATGCCGAGGCGCGAGCGCCGATAGGGCGCCATCGCCGCCAGCTCCTGCCCGGCGAAACGGATCGAGCCGCCGTGGAGCGTGGTGTGCCCCATGATGGTTGCGAGGAGCGTCGATTTGCCGACGCCGTTGCGCCCCAGTATGGCGAGCGTGCCGCCGGCGCGGACGCCGGTCGTGACGCCTTCGAGCACGACGGTGTCGCCATATCCGGCGCGCACGCCGTCCAAGGCGAGCGCGAGCGCGACATCGGCCCCGGCTTCGCTCACGCCGGCTCCCTTTCGCCGAGATAGACCTGGCGCACGCGCGGATCGGCGGCGATCTCCTGCGGCGGCCCCTCGACCAGGACCGCGCCCTGCACCATCACCGTGATGCGCCGCGCCAGGCGGAACACCAGGTCCATGTCGTGCTCGATGATGAGCACCGCGATCCCGGTCGGCAGCCGCTCGATCATCTCGATGATGGTGCCGCTCTCGGCCGAGGGCACGCCGGCCGCGGGCTCGTCGAGCAGCAGCACCTTGGGATCGAGCCCCAGCGCCACCGCGATCTCCACGAGGCGCTGGCGGCCATAGGCCAGCTCCTTCACCGGCCGCAACGCCTCGTCGGCGATGCCGAGACGCTCCAGCAGCGCATAGGCTTCCGCGATGACGGCGCGGCGCGAGCCTGACGGGCGCAGCATGTCGCCCCCGACGCCGTGCCGCTCGCCCACCGCCAGGGTCACGTTCTCCAGCACCGACAGGCCGCGGAACAGGGCGGTGATCTGGAACGTGCGCACCAGCCCGCGCTTGACGCGCTGCGCCTGCGCCAGGCGGGTGATGTCGTGGCCGGCGAGCATGATCCGGCCCGCGCTCGGCTGCAGCGCGCCGGTGACCAGGTTGACGAAGGTGGTCTTGCCGGCGCCGTTGGGGCCGATCAAGGCGTGGCGCGCGCCGGGCTCGAGGCGAAAGTCGATGTCGTTGGCGACGCGCAAGGCGCCGAAGCTCATCGACAGGCCTTGCGTCTCGAGCGCCGCCTCGCTCACCGCGCCCTCCGCCGCAGGCGCCGGATCAGCCGGTCGGCGAAGCCGAAGGCGCCGCCCGGTGCGAACACCACCACCAGCACCAGGATGAGGCCGATCCAGAAATACCAATAGACCGGATCGACCTCGGCGAACTGATCCTGCAGGATCATGTAAAGCGGCACGCCGATGAAGGCGCCATAGAGCCGCCCGACGCCGCCCAGGATCAGCATGATGAGGACCGCGCCGGAACGGTCGAAGCTCAGGACGCCCAGGCCCACGAACGCCGTGGTCTGCGCGATGAGCGCGCCGGCGACGCCCGCCATCCCCGCCGCGATGGTGTAGATGGCGAGGCGCCGCCAGAACACGGGCGAGCCGATCGCGTGCATGCGGCGCTCGTTCTCGCGGATCCCGGTGAGCGAGCGCCCGAACGGCGAATGCACGATGTTGCGCGCCACGATCCAGCTCGCGAACAAGGCCGCGCCGCAATACCAATAGGCGACCTTGCCGAAGAGATCGAAGCGGAAGCCCAGGACCGGCCACACATCCATGCCGCCGAGCCCGTCGGCGCCGCCGGTAATGGGTGTCGCCTTGTTGGCCGCCTCGTACAGCATGGTCGCGACCACCAGGGTCAGCATCAAGAGTGTCAGCCCCTGGGTCCGCAGCACCACCGCGCCGCTCACGAAGCCCACCGCGGCGGCGGCGAGCGCGGCGACGAGAAGACCGGTGATCGGCTCGCCCCAGCCATGCGCGGCGAGGAGGCCCGCGACATAGGCGCCGGTGCCGAAGAACGCCGCATGTCCGAGCGTGACGATCCCGGCATAGCCGAGGATGAGATCGAGCGACAGGCCGAACAGGATGGTCGCGAGCACCTGCGCGCCGAGCGCGAGATAATCGGGGAAGACGAAATATGCCCCGACCATGAGCACCCAGGGAATGGCCTCGGCCCAGTGCAGGCGGTGACGCCGCGAGAAGGCGTCGATCACGGCGGCGGCGGCGAGCGGCGTCGCGGTTTCGGCCGTCATGCGTGACCGAACAGGCCTCGCGGCCGCCACAGCAGGATGACCAGCGTCAGAGCGTAGATGAAAAACGCGCCGAACTCGGGCAGCAGATACTTGAACCCGGTGTCGGCGACGCCGAGGAAAAGCGCGGCGAAGAACGGCCCGCTGATCGAGCCCAGCCCGCCCACCGAGACGACGATGAGGAAATAGATCAGGTGCTCGAGCGCATAGCCCGGCTCGATCGCGAGTATCTCCGCGCCCAGCGAGCCCCCCAGCGCCGCCAGCCCGCTGCCGAGCGCGAAGGCGCAGGTGAACAGGAGCGAGGTGTTGACGCCGACCGACTGCGCCATGCGCCGGTTGTCGACGGCGGCCCTGATCTGCGCGCCGAACCTGGTGCGCTCGAGCCCGAGCCACAGCGCCGTCACCAGCACCGCGCCGCTGGCGATGAGAAAGCTGCGATAGGTGGGAAACTCGCGAAAGCCGAGCTCGATCTGCCCCGACAGCGCCGGCGGCGGATGGAACGGCTGCGCCAGCGGCCCCCACACGAATTTCGCCGCCGCCACCGACATGAAGGCGAGGCCGATCGTGAGCAGCACCTGATCGAGCTCGTCCTTGCCGTAAAGGCGGCGATAGAGCCAGCGCTCCAGCGGCACGCTCGCGATCATGGCGGCCAGCACGCCGCCGGCGATCGCCGGCGCGAACGGCACGCCCACGCGGCTCATCAGCGTGGTCGCGACATAGCCGCCGGCGGCGGCGAACACGCCGTGCGCGAGATTGACGAAGCCCATCAGGCCCATCGTCACCGACAGCCCGACCGAGACGAGATAGAGCACCATGGCGAAGGCGAGGCCATGGAACAGGATGCTGACGGCGGCGGCGAACGCGTCGGCCATGACGAGGCTGCCGGACGCGTCGTGCGCGAGGCTAGGCCGAGGCGCGCGGCAGGATCACTTCGCCGCCGCGTAAGGCTGTCCCAGCGCGTTCATCATGCCGAGATTCTCGAACTCGACATCGACCAGCTTGCCGCCCTGATTCTCGACCCGCCGCATATAGACGTTCTGGACGATATTGCGCGTCGCGGGATCGATCATCACCGGACCCTTGGGCGAGTTGTCGTCCTTCCAGGTCGAGAAATACTTCATCGCCTCGTCGCCGGAGAACTTGCCCTTGGTCTTGCCGATGAAGTCGTAGATCATCTTCATCCCGACCCAGGCGTCCGCGGACTCGAAATCGGGCGGCATTTTGTCGCCGTATTCCTTGTACCAGGCCGCGACGAATTCCTTGTTGGCGGGGCGCGCCGCGTCGGAGGTGTAGATGCCCGAGGTGACGAGGCCGACCGCCTGGTCGCCGATGTTGCGCATCTCCTCGTCGGGAACGAGGTCCTCGGTCGAGATGAGCGTGATGCCCGCGCCCTTGAGATCGAGATCCCGCGCCGCCTTCATGATCGCGGTCGCCTGCGGTCCCGCCGGCACGAAGATATAGAGGAGGTCGGGCTTGGCGTCCTTAACGCGCTGCAGGAACGGGGCGAAGTCGGGCGTGGTCGGCGGCGCCGGGAACTTCACCTGGCCGAGCACCTGGCCGCCGGCCTCGGTGAAGGATTTGGCGAAGGCGTCCGCGCCCTCGTTCCCCGGCGCGTAGTCGCTGGCCGCGGTGTAGGCCTTCTTGTAGCCCTGCTTCGCCGCCCATTTGCCGAGCGGGTAGGCCTGCTGCGTCAGGGTGAAGGAGGTGCGCACCATGTAGGGCGACATGCCGACGGCCTGAATCGCCGCGGCATTGAGGCTGACGACCGGGAGCTTCGCCTCGGTCGCGACCGGCGCCACCGACATGAAATTGGGCGACCACACGAACCCGGTCAGCAGGTTGACGTGATCGCGGGTGACGAACTCCTGCGCCAGTCGCTTCGAGGTCTCCGGATTGGCGCCGGTGTCGTCGCGCTCGATGATCTCGACCTTGACGCCCGCCGGCAGGTCCTTCTGATGCAACTTGTCGTAAAGCTTCCAGCCGCGATTCATCATGTCGCCCTGCTGAGCGGTCGGCCCAGAGTAGGTGCTGACGACGCCGATCTTGACGGTCTGGGCGGCGGCCGTGCCGGCCGTCAGGGCGAGCCCGGCGATCACCGGCGCCGCCAATAGCGTCTTGTGCATTCTTGTATCCTCCCTCGCTGCCGCCGCCGCGCAGAACCGGGGACGGGGGCGCCGGGCACTATAGGCGGCGCTACCGCGGCAGGCAACAAAGCGGGGAAACGATAATGGGGATTGACGCGCGGCCGCGGTGCGCCGGCCGCTGGCGCCGCTCAGACGACGATGTCGATGTACCGGCCGCGCGTCGGCGACTGGTCCGTCGTGCGCTGGTCGCGCGGCGCGGAAGTCTTCGCCGAGGGGATCACAATGTCGGAGGCGCGGCGCGCGAACAGCGCGGCCTCGCGCTGGCTCGAAGCAGGCGGAATGACGGTCTGTTGATTGCTAACGATGCGCACGAGGCCAACTCCAACGAAAGCGAGACGAAGTCTAGCATCATCACGCTTGCGATTGCAATCATTGCGTGCGTTAGGGTTAACGCCGCGCGGCCTGCACCAGCGCCGCGACGCCCGGCAATTCGCGCCCCTCGAGCCATTCGAGGAACGCGCCGCCCGCGGTCGAAACATAGCTGAAATCGTCGCTCACGCCGGCAGCCGCGAGCGCGGCCACCGTGTCGCCGCCGCCGGCGACGCTCTTGAGCGTACCGGCGCGCGTGAGTTCGGCCGCGCGACGCGCGATCGCGGTGGTGCCCTCGTCGAACGGCTTGGTCTCGAACGCGCCGACCGGCCCGTTCCACACCAACGTGCGGCAGCGCCCGAGCGCCTCGCCGATCAGGGTGACGCTCCTGGGACCGATATCGAGGATCATGCGATCCTCCGGCACGCGGTCGATCGCGACGATCTGCGTCGCGACGCCCGCCGCGAGCTGCGCCGCTACCACCGCGTCGACCGGCAGCATCAGCGTCTTTCCCGTGTCGCGCGCGTGCGCCACCAGGCGCCGCGCCGTCTCCGTCATGTCGTGCTCTACCAGCGAGGCGCCGACCGCGATGCCTTGGGCGAGGAGCAGCGTGTTCGCCATCGCGCCGCCGATCACCAGCACGTCGACCTTGCCGAGCAGGAAATCGAGGAGATCGAGCTTGGTCGCGATCTTGGCGCCGCCCACGATCGCCATCACCGGCCGTTGCGGCGTCTCGAGCGCGGCCGCGAGCGCCTCGAGCTCGGCCTGCATCAGGCGGCCCGCGACCGCCGGCATGAGATGCGCGATCGCCTCGGTCGAGGCGTGCGCGCGATGCGCCGCCGCGAAGGCGTCGTTGACATAGAGGTCGCCCAGCGCTGCGAGCTGGCGCGCGAAGCCGGGATCGTTGGCCTCCTCTTCCGGGTGGAAGCGGAGGTTTTCCAGGAGTGCCACGCCGCCCGCGGGAAGCGCCGCAACGGCATCGCGCGCCTCGGGACCGATGCAGTCGGCGGCGAAGGCGACGCGGCGTCCGCCCAGGGCGCGCGACAATTCCGCCGCGACCGGCTTCAGCGACAGCGCCGGGTCCCGGCCCTTGGGCCGGCCGAGATGGGACATCGCCACCACCCGCGCGCCCTTGCCGACGAGCTCCAGGATGGTCGGTGCCGTGCGCTCGATGCGGGTCAGGTCGCCGGCCACGCCGTCCTTCACAGGCACGTTGAGATCGGCGCGTAGCAGCACGGTCTTGCCCTTGGGGTCGATGTCGTCGAGCGTCAGGAATTTGGCCATGGGCTTGCCTTGGCTCGGCACGCTGTGCGGTGATGGCGAGACGCGTTCAGGCGTCGTTGGGCGGAACCCAGGGGATGCAGGCGACCTCGATCCCCTCCTCGGCCAGCTTCTGGGATTCGGCCGGGGTGGCGTCGCCATAGATGCCGCGCGACGGGGCCTCGCCGCGATGCATGCGGCGCGCCTCCTCGGCGAAGCGAGGGCCGACATTGTCGCAGTTGGTCTCGACCTGCTTGCGCAGTTCCTGGAGCGCCCGGCGCAGCTCGGCAGGATTCCGCGGCGCAGCGGCAGGCGATGCCGGCGGCGCCGGAGCCGCTTCGGTCCGCTGTTCCGCTTGCCGTTCCCCCCGGTCCGAGCGCGAGCGGCCGAGCCGCGGCGCCATCGGCGCCTTCTCGACCGCTTCGTCGCCGCATTCCGGGCAGGCGATTTCGCCGCGCGCGTGCTGCCGGTCATAGGCCGCGTTGTCGCGGAACCAGCCGTCGAATTCGTGCTCGGCCGAGCATTTGAGCTTGAACAGGATCATCGCCGGCGCCGGATCATTCCTGGGATGGCGGCATTCTGGCCGCCTTGTCCTCAGATAAGATTAGCAGTTTCAACGATCAAGTGCCAATCGGGTTGGCTGGCTGGGTTCATTCGGCGGCGAGGCCGTCGGGCCGGGGCGGAGCCCACGGCCGGTCGTGGCCGAGCGAGGGCACGGCGCGGCGCGCCTCCTCGGTCTTGGCGGGGTCGATCTCGGCCAGGATGAAACCCGGCCCGTCCTCGGCCTCGGCCAGGATCTCGCCCCAGGGCGCCACGATCAGCGAATGACCGTAGGTGCGGCGGCCCTCGGCGTGCTCGCCCGACTGCGCCGGGGCGAACACGAAGCAGAAGGTCTCGATCGCCCGCGCCCGCAGGAGCACGTGCCAATGGGCGCGGCCGGTCGGCACGGTGAAGGCCGAAGGGATGGTGAGGAAGCGTGCGCCCGCCTGCGCCAGCGCCCGATAAAGCGCCGGAAAGCGCAAATCGTAGCATACGGTCATGCCCAGCACGCCCCACGGCAGGCGCGCCAGGGCGGCCTGCTCGCCGGGGCGGAAGGCGGCCGATTCGCGATAGTTCTCGCCGTTCTCCAGCGCCACGTCGAACATGTGGATCTTGTCGTAGCGCTGAACTACCTCGCCGTCGGGTCCGATCAGGATCGAGCGGTTGCGCAGGCGCTCGTCGTCGCCGTCCCGCACCACGATCGAGCCGAGCAGCAGCCACGCGCCGGTCTCGCGCGCCAAGGGCCGAAAGGCGGCGAGCATGGGGTGCTCCGCCTCGGTCCGCGCCTTGTCGCGCCGAAGCCCGCGCCGCGGCTCGATCATGTCGCTGACCTCGGGCGTCATGATGAGCCGGGCGCCGGCGTCGCGGGCGCGGCGCACCAGGTCGGACGCGGCGGCGATGTTGGGTTCGACCTCGCGGCCGGAGGTGAGCTGGATGCAGGCGGCGATGAAGCTGCCGCTCACCGCGCGATCCCGAGCATCGGGTCGAGCTTGCCGGCGCGGTCGAGCGCCAACAGCTCGTCCGAGCCGCCGATATGGACGCCGTCGATGAAGATCTGCGGCACGGTGGTGCGGCCGCCGGCGCGCGCGATCATCTCGTCGCGGCGCGCGGTGTCCTCCAGCACGTCGACATTCTCGTAGGCGACGCCCTTGCGCTCGAGCAGAGCCTTGGCGCGCGCGCAATAGCCGCAGAACATCGTCGAATAGATCTCGACCCGTGCCATCGCGTCACCTGCCACGCCGACCCCATCTCATCTAATGATTGCCGCGCTCCGGTCAAGCCTCCTCTCGCACCGTGCGCGCCAAGGTCAGCGCATCGACTCGCGCCGCGCCCGCCCGCAGCAGCACGCGCGCGCATTCCTCGAGCGTGGCCCCGGTGGTGAACACGTCGTCGACCAGCACGATGCGGCGCCCGCGCGCGTCGCGGCCGCGCTTCAAGGCAAAGGCGCCGGCGACGTTGCGGCGGCGCGAGGCGGCGTTGCGCTTGCCTTGCGACGGGGTTCGCCGGCGCCGCACCAGCCAGTCGGCCCCCACCGGCGGCCCGCCCGCCCCGGCGAGTGCGTGCGCCAGCACCGCCGCTTGGTTGTAGCGCCGCGCGAACAGCCGGGTCCAATGCAGCGGCACTGGCACCAATAGGTCCGCATCGGCCAGCAGCTCGGCCCCGGCGCGCCGCATCCAGGTGCCGAGCGCGGGCGCCAGCTGCAGACGGTCGCCATGCTTGAAGGCGAGGATGAGGCGGCGGCTGTGCTCGTCATAGCGCATCGCCGCGCGCGCGCGCTCGAACTTGGGTCGCGCCTTGGCGCAAGTGCCGCACAGCGCGTCCGCGCCCTGCTCATAGGAGAAAGGCAAGCCGCAGCAGGCGCAGCACGGCGCCCCCAGGAACGTGATGGCGCGCCAGCAGCCGGCGCACAGGGCGTGCGCCTCGCCCACGCTCGCGCTGCAAGCGAGGCAGCGCGGCGGCAGCAACAGATCGAGCGCGGCGCCGGCGGCGCGGCGCAGGGACGGGGCGTGCGCGAGCATCCTCACCCTGGCGATGGGACAGGCCGGCGCGGCGCTTGTCAACCGGACTTCGAGCGCGCGGCGTGGCATAGTGGCGGGATGGCGTCCTTGTCGCCCAGCCAGGTGTTCGATCTCGCCGCCGTGCGCCTTCATCGCGCGCGGGCGGCGGCGCGGCGGGATGCGGTCGATTTCCTCGCCGCCGAGGCGGCCGACCGGCTCGCCGACCGGCTCCAGGACATCAATCGCCGCTTTCCCGTGGCGCTCGATCTCGGAAGCGGTCTCGGCGCGCTGGGACGGGCGCTGACCGGACGCGGCGGCATCGAGCGCCTGGTGTCGTGCGATCCGGCCTTGGCCTGCGCGCGCCGGGCGCCATCGCCCCGGGCCGTGGCCGAGCCCGAGATGCTGCCCTTCGCGCCCGCCGCGTTCGATCTCGTCATCAGCAACCTCGCGCTGCACTGGACCAACGATCTGCCGGGCGCGCTGGTGCAATTGCGAAGCTGCCTCAAGCCCGACGGGCTCCTGCTCGCGACGATGTGGGGCGGCGAGACGCTGGGCGAGCTGCGCCGCGCGCTCATCGAGGCGGAGCTAGAGGAGGAGGGCGGGGCCAGCCCGCGCGTCTCGCCCTTCGCCGACATCGCCGATCTCGGCGGCCTGTTGCAGCGCGCCGGTTTCGCGCTGCCCGTCGTCGATGGCGACCGCATCGAGGTGACATATCCCGACGCCTTCGCCCTGATGCGCGACCTACGCGCGATGGGCGAGAGCAACGCCGTGATCGAGCGCCGCAAGTGCTTCACCCGCCGCACCACCTTGGTTCGCGCCGCCGCGCGCTATGCCGCACTCTTCGGCGATGGCGACGGCCGCATCCCGGCGTCGTTCCAACTCATTACTCTGACCGCCTGGGCGCCGCACGAGAGCCAGGCGCGGCCGCTTCGTCCCGGCAGCGCCAGCCGGCGCCTGGCCGACGCGCTCGGTACCATCGAGCGCCCCGCCGGCGACACGGCGACGCCCTGAGGCGAAATGGCTTGGGGATGGATTTTCCCCATCACCGGTGAGTCCCGGGGAGAAATCGGTTTCGCCAGACTGTTCAACCATTTGCGGCACCGCAGTCGGGGGGCCAAGCGCGGCATAATAGACGCATGAGATCGAGCCTTACGCGCTTGCTTTGGCGGCCCGCTTGCGGCCTCATCCGGGGAGAGACGGAGAGCGCCATGGCAGAGGCGAAGACCTTGTTCCCGCAGGAGCCCACATCCGACGCCGGCCTGGCGCCGCGCACCGGCATCCTGCCCTATCAGCAGCTTCGCGCCATGCTGCGCGAGCACGAGATCGTCTCGCTCGAGGCCGAGATCGGGGCCGACCAGGTGCAGCCGGCGAGCCTCGACCTGCGGCTCGGGTCCAAGGCCTATCGCGTCCGTGCCAGCTTCCTGCCCGGCCGGCACGCGACCGTGATGGAGCGCATCGAGCAGCTCGACGGCTACGCCATCGACTTGTCCGCCGGCGCCGTGCTCGAGAAGGGCTGCGTTTATGTCGTGCCGCTGATGGAGCAGCTTGCTCTCTCCGGCGCGAGCGGCGTCACCGGCTTCGCCAATCCCAAGAGCTCGACCGGCCGGCTCGACATCCTGACCCGCCTCATGACCGACCGCAGCGAGGCGTTCGACCAGGTCGAGCGCGGCTACCAGGGTCCGCTCTACATCGAGATCGCGCCGCGCACCTTCAGCATCGTGGTGCGCGCGGGAACGCGGCTCAACCAGGTCCGCTTCCGCCGCGGTTCGCCGCAAATCGCGGCCAGCGAGATCCAGCGCCTTCAGGGCGAGGGCCAGCTCGTCCAGGGCGAGGATTCGCGGCCCAACCTGCGCGAGCGGCTGGTCGGCGTCAGCATCGATCTCGAGGGCGCGGGAGCGGGTTCGCTGATCGGCTATCGCGCGAAAAAGCATACCGACCGCATCGACATCGACCGGGTCGGCCATTACGACCCCTACGATTTCTGGGAACCGCTCCATTTCCGGCGCCACCGCTCGATCGTGCTCGACCCCAACGAATTCTATGTCCTGGTGACGCGCGAGGCGGTGCGGGTGCCGCCCGACTACGCGGCGGAGATGGTCGCCTACGACACCGCGGTGGGCGAGTTCCGCGTCCATTACGCGGGCTTCTTCGATCCCGGCTTCGGCTGGGACACGGCCGGGGGGCCGAGCCGCGCGGTGCTCGAGGTGCGCTCGCACGAGGTGCCGTTCATGCTCGAGCACGGCCAGACCGTGGGCTGGCTGCGCTACGAGCGCATGATGGCCCGGCCCGACCGGCTCTATGGCGCGGCGATCGGCTCGACCTACCTCAACCAGGGCCTCGCGCTGTCGAAGCAGTTCCGCGCCCCCGAGGCGGCGAACCAGCCCTAGAGTCGGCGCGCCGATCCATGCTATAGGGCGTCGCTCGGTGGCAAGGACACGCGCAGGAGGGGCCATGGCGGCGCTCGCGAAACTTCCGGTGCGGCATCTCGTCGCCGCGATCGCGTTGGCGCTCTTGGTCGCGCTGCCGCCGCGCGCTGCTGCCGCCTACACCGCCCAGCAGGCGCACGAGATTTTCGACATTCTCGATTCCGACCATGACGGCAAGGTCACCAAGGTCGAGTTCGAGGCCAACAAGATCGACGCGTTCTATTTCCGCTCCCGCAAGAACCCGCAGGACCCGCGCCTGCGCTTCGAGGAGACGGGCCTGTCGCGCGAATTCTTCGACGCGGCCGATCAGAACCACAAGGGCTACCTCACCGGGCTCGATCTGGTCGATGCCATCCGCTTCGAGAACATCGATACGCGCCATCGCGGCTATTTCGATTTCAACGATCTCGTCGCCGGGCTCAAGACCATCAGCCGATGAGCGACGGGGCGCGGGCTCCTGAGGTGGCCGATGGCATTGCGAGCGCCGCGGACAGAAAGCGGCTCCTGGTCGAGTGTCAGGATTGCGGCCTGCGCCACCGCATCGGCGCGCTGGCGCCGCATCATGTGGCGCGGTGCGGGCGCTGCGGCGGCCTGCTGCGCGCGCACGGCTCGCTCGACGCCTGCCTCGCGCTTGCCGTCACCGGGCTCGCTCTGATCCTGCTCGCGAACTTCATGCCGTTCATGTCGCTCGGCATGGAAGGACGCGTCGAGAATGCGAGCCTCGCCAGCGGCGCGTTGGCGCTCGCCGGACAGGGATTGTGGCCGCTCTCGGTCCTCATCCTGCTGCTGACGATCGCGGCGCCGGCCTTGAAGCTGGGCGCGATCACCTACGTTCTAGGCGGGCTCAGGATGTCGCAGCCGCCGCCCTATCTCGTCGCGGTGCTGCGCCGGCTCGACCAGTTGAGCCCGTGGTCGATGGTCGAAGTCTACATGCTCGGCATCTTCGTCGCCTACGTCAAGCTCGCGGCGCTCGCGACGGTGACGCTCGGCATCGCGGTTTATGCGCTGGCCGCGCTGATGGTCGCGATGGCGGCGATGGACGTGATCCTCGATTACGACACGCTGTGGGAGGAGGTCGTGGCCAAGGGGCTGGTGTTGGTGCCGCCGCCTTCCCCGGGCGAAAAGCTGGCGCGCTGCGCCACGTGCGGCCTGCTGGCAGCGGCGGGGGGCGAGCAATCGCGCTGCCCGCGCTGCGACGCGCGGCTGCATCGCCGCAAGCCGGACAGCTTCGCGCGCTGCTGGGCGCTCGTCGTGACCGCCGCGATCCTCTACGTGCCGGCGAACTATTATCCGATCATGACCGTCATATCGTTCGGCAGCGGCGCGCCCGATACGATCCTCTCGGGCGTCAAGCATCTCGTCGAGGCCGGCATGTGGCCCCTGGCGCTGCTCGTGTTCTTCGCCAGTATCACCGTGCCGGTGCTCAAGATCGTCGGGCTCGGCCTCTTGCTGGTGACGTCGCAGCGCGGCTCGCATTGGCACTTGCGCGACCGCACCCGGCTCTACCGCGTGATCGAGTCGGTCGGACGCTGGTCGATGATCGACATCTTCATGCTGTCGATCCTGGTGGCGCTGGTGCGGCTCGGCAAGATCGCGACGGTGGTGCCCGACATCGGCGCGCTCGCCTTCGCTTCGGTCGTGCTCACGACCATGTTCGCGGCGATGGCGTTCGACCCGCGCCTGATGTGGGACAGCGCGGGAGAAAACCGATGAGCGGCGACGAGTTGCACGCCGACCAACCGGCGCTCCCGGTGATGCGCGCGCGGCACCGCTTGTCGCCGATCTGGGCCATTCCGCTCGTGGCCTTCATCATCGCCGGCTGGCTCGCCTACACCACGGTGTCGGAGCGCGGCCCCACCATCACGCTCAACTTCCGCACCGGCGAGGGGCTGGAGGCGGGCAAGACGCGGGTCAAGCACAACGACGTCGAGCTGGGCGTGGTCGACAAGATCGAGCTCAGCCCCGACTTCTCCCATGTCGTCGTCACCGCCAGCATGAACAAGGCTGCGACGCCGCACCTGACCGCCGGCACGCGCTTCTGGGTGGTGCGGCCGCGCATCAGCCTGTCGAGCTTCTCTGGCCTCGAGACGTTGGTCTCGGGCGCCTATCTCGAGATGGATCCCGGCGTGGGCGCGGCCGCGCGCGAGTTCACCGGGCTCGAGGAGCCGCCGGTCATCACCGCCGACGTGCCGGGGCGCGAGTTCATCCTCACCACCGACCGGCTCGGCTCGATCGGGCCCAGCTCGCCGATTTTCTACCGCAGCATCAATGTTGGCGAGGTGCTGGGCTACGATTTCGACCCCAACGGCAACGCCGTCCGCATCCACGCCTTCGTGCGTTCGCCCTTCGACAAGCTGGTCTTTCCGGGGAGCCGCTTCTGGAACGATTCCGGCATCACTTTCTCGGCCGGCGCGCAAGGCTTCAAGTTCGAGGTCGAATCTCTGCAGGCCGTCATCGCCGGCGGCGTCGGATTCGATTCGCCCGACGAAGTCCGCACCGGCGAGCCGGCCAAGGAAGGGACGGCGTTCCATCTCTTCGCCGATCACGCAACCGTGCTCGAATCGAGCTTCGCGCAGCGCATCCCCTTCATCATCGATTTCGAGGGCTCGGTGCACGGGCTCGAGATCGGCGCGCCCGTGGAGTTCCGCGGCATCAAGGTTGGGAACGTCACCGATATCCGTCTTGAGTTCGATCCCACCGACGGCAGCGTCCGCATCCCCGTAACGATCGATTTCGAGCCGCAGCGCATCCAGCGCGGCGACGTCCAGGGCAATGGGCCGTCCGAGCTCGCGCGGGTGATGGCGGCGATGAACGAGCTGGTCGCGCGCGGCCTGCGGGCGCAACTGCGCACGGCGAGCCTGATCACCGGGCAGCTCGTCGTCGCTTTCGACTTCTTCCCCGGCGCGCCGCCGGCGAAGATCCGGCTCGAAGGCAAGATTCCGGTCATGCCGAGCGTGCCGTCCGACCTCGAAAGCCTGACGCTGACCGCGACCGATCTTCTGAGCCGCATGGCGGGGCTGCTCGAGCGCGTCAACAACATGCCGATCGAGCAGCTCCTGCAGCAAGCGCTGTCGCTGGTGCAGTCGTTCCGCGCGCTCGCCGAGGCGCCCGAGCTCAGGTCTTCGGTCAAGTCGCTCGACAAGACGCTGGCCGACGCGGATCAGTCGCTGCATCAGCTCGACGAGCTGCTCGCGTCTGCCTCGCGCGGCTATGGCGGCGATTCGCAGGTCCGGCGCGAGCTGATCGAGCTCCTGAAGCAGCTTCAGGACACGGCGAAGTCGGTGAAGCTTTTGACCGACTATGTCGAGCAGCATCCCGACGCAATCCTGCGCGGCAAGGGAGCGCCACGATGACGGAGCCTCTTGCCCGGCGCCACGCGCTCGTGGTCCTCGCGCTCGCCGCGCTCGCCGGCTGCTCACAGACGCCGCCGCCCTTGCTCTATACGCTCGTGCCGCTGCCGGGCACGCCGGTCGCCCGCCCGGTCCCGCCATTCGCGCTGCGTGCGGTGGTGGTGCCGAAATATCTCGACCGGCCGCAGATCGTCCGCCACCGCACCAGCATCGAGCTTGCCACCAACGAATTCGAGCGCTGGGCCGAAGGGCTCGACGACATGGTGACGCGGGTGCTGCTCGAGGATTTGTCAACGCGGCTGCCGGCGACCCAGATCACCGTCTATGGCAGCGCGGTGACACCGCGGGCCGACACCACCGTCGCCATCGACATCGCGCGCTTCGATCCGGATCCCGACGGGACCGCGATGCTCGAGGCGCGCTGGACCATCAACCTCGGCGAGAAAGCCAGCATCGTTCGGCTCGAGCGCATCTCTGTCCACTCCGCCTCGATCAAGGCCGCCGATCTCGTCGCCGCGATGAGCGATTGCCTGGCGCAGTTGAGCGACCGCATCGCCCAGGCGCTCGCCGGCTAGCGCAGCCGCTCGCGCAGCAGCGCGACCAGGGGCTCGTCGGCGGGTGGCATCGCGTAGTCGGCGAAGCGCTCGACCGGGACCCATGCGACGCTTTGTCCCTCGCGCGGCGTGATCGCGCCCTCCCAACGCCGGCAGAGATAGAGCAGCAGCAGCACGTGAAACGTCTCATAGGCGTGGGACGCGAAGGCGAACGGCGCGAGCGATGCGGGCGTGACCGTGATGCCGAGCTCTTCCTCGAGCTCGCGCACCAGCGCCGCTTCGGGCGTCTCTTCCGAGTCGATCTTGCCGCCGGGAAACTCCCACAGGCCCGCCATTGCCTTGCCGGGCGGCCGCTGCGCCAGAAGCACGCGGCCTGATGGATCGACGAGCGCGGCGCAGACGACGACGAGCGGCTGCCCGGCGCGCGGGTCGCTCACCGCCGCTCAGCCTCAGGACCGTCCGGGGCCGCGGAAGATCAGCACGCCCGAGCGGGTGCGCTCGACGCTCGGGGCGGAGCTTTCCGCCTTCGGCGCCGATCCCTCCTCGACGATGCCGCGATAGACCCGCGGCAGCAGCGACGCCGTCGCCGCGTGGCGCGCCAGTATCGCGTCGCCGCCCTCGCTGTAATATTGGCGCACGTGCTGGACATAGGCCTTGGTCTCGGCATAGGGCGGGACGCCGCCATATTGCTCGACCGCGGCCTCGCCCGCGTTGTAGGCGGCCAAGGTCAGGGTAAGGTCGCCCTTGTAGCGATCGAACAGCCAGCGCAGATAGCTCATGCCGCCGCGCAGATTCTGGGCCGGGTCGAACGGATCGGAGACGCCGAACCGCGCCGCCGTCTCCTTGGTGAGCTGCATCAGCCCCATTGCGTTCTTGCGCGACACCGCGCCCGGCTCGAAATTGCTTTCGGCCAGGATGATCGCGGTGACGAGCGTCGGATCGAGCCCGTAGCTCGGCGCCATCCGATGCACCGTCGCCGCGACGCTCGCGGGGCTGTCCCACGAATTCAGCGGCTTGGTTTCCGCCGCAACTGTCGCCGTCGCACCGATGGCAAGCGCCATCGCGCCGCACGCAATGCGAAGGGGGCGACGGGTTCCCGACCGAATGCCCTGTATTTTCAGCAAATTCACGGCGGTGCGGCCCCAGGATTGTTGCCAGCGAAGCTATTACAGGCGACGAAAAGATGACACAGATTAATTAATGAGCCGTGCCGGGCGGGATCGCCTCGCGGCGCACGCAGCGGATCGCGAGCTTCGCCGTCTCGCTTCCGGGCTTGTGGATGTGGCCGGTGATAACCTCGCCGTTGTGCCGCCCTTCGAGCAGCACGGTGAAATCCGGACTGCTGCCGAAGCCGGTGGCAAGCGGGCCGCTGTAATGGACGATGCGCGCCTCGCCCTCGATCGCCGTCCCGCGCTCGCGATAGCGGCCGACGTAGTAATAGTGGCTGTCGCCGCCGAACACCCTGCCGCCATCGAATATGACTATGCCGCCGGTGCGCCATTCGCCGGCGACATCGAACTGGATCGTCCACAGTGCGTCGATTTCCGCCACGGTCGGCCCCTCTTGCCGCGATGGAGCGCAGAATAACGCGATTTCCCGATGCGCTTGCCGGAAATGGGCGCGACTTATAATTAATAAAAATTAGCCATCAACGGCGCAGAAATTAGGCCGCCGGGCGAGCCGGGTTCCGGACCGCCGTGTGACCTCTATCACTGTGATCCGACAGGGAAACCGGTTCGTATTTTTTGTCATGAAGATGAGCTTCGCCTCATCACGCGGCCTTTTTAGAACAGGGGGTAGTCGGTCATGATCTACCAATACGAAACGGTCCGGTTCTCGTCCCATCCCCGCTTCCACGAGACCCCGGAATGCGGCGTGATCGCCGCGGCGAACCTGGATCACGCCAGGCGCGAAGCCCAGTCGCAGTTGAAATCGCTCGGCGTCAACGTCAGCGACCGGCAGCGGCCCGACGGTATTCGCCTGTTCGATATCCGCGGCATCGAGGTGTGGTGCTGGTGCCGCGACCGGCTGTGACCGGCCGCGCGCTAGCTGCGATAGCTGCCGTTGATGTCGATGTAGCGATGCGTCAGATCGCAGCTCCATACTGTGGCGCGGCCGCGTCCTAGGCCGAGATCGATGGCGATCGCGATGTCACGTCCCGCCATGTGGCGCGCCACCGGCGCCTCGTCGTAGCCCACCACCGGGGCGCCGTTCTCGGCGATCCTGACACCGCCGACGCTGATCGAAAGCCGGTCGCGATCGGCCTTCTCTCCCGCCTTCCCCACCGCCATGACGATGCGGCCCCAATTGGCGTCGCCGGCCGCGATCGCCGTCTTGACCAAAGGCGAGTTGCCGACCGCGAGGCCGATCCTGCGCGCGGCGCGGTGCGAGGCGGCGCCGGCGACAGCGATGGTGACGAACTTCTCGGCGCCCTCGCCGTCGCGCACGATCTGCTGCGCAAGGTCGATCATCACCCGGTCGAGCGCGCGCCGGAAATCCATGAGCCGCTTGTCAAGCGCCGACGCGGGCGATGCATGCCCGGCCTTCCCCGTCGCCAGCAGCAGCACCGTGTCGCTGGTCGAGGTGTCGCCGTCGACGGTGATGCAGTTGAACGAGCGCTCGGTCGCGTTGCGCAGCAGGACCTGCAGCACCGGTGCCGGGATCGAGGCATCGGTGAACACATAGGCGAGCATGGTCGCCATGTCGGGCGCGATCATGCCGGAGCCCTTGGCGATGCCGTTGATGGTGACGCGCGTGCCGTCGATGGCGGCGCTCGCGGTCGCGGCCTTGGCGAAGGTATCGGTGGTCATGATCGCCTCGGCGGCGTCGCGCCAATTGGCCGGCGCGGCCTCGGCGAAGGCGATGGCGAGCGCGGCCACGATCTTGTCGGCGGCGAGCGCCTCGCCGATGACGCCGGTCGAGGAGACATAGACCTCGCGCGCATCGCAGCCGAGGAGGCGCGCGGCTTCCTCGGCCGTGGCTGCGACCGTGACGCGCCCGGCGCGGCCGGTGAACACGTTGGCATTGCCGGAATTGACGACCACGGCGCGGGCCCGGCCGCGCGGCAGGCACTCGCGGCACCAATCGACCGGAGCGCCGGGGGTCAGGGACCGGGTGAAGACGCCGGCGACCGCGGTACCCGGATCGAGCACCGCCACCATGAGATCGCGCCGGTCGCGGTAGCGGATGCCGCACCGGGCCGAGCCGAGCCGCACCCCGGCGATTGGCGGCAGACCGGGAAAGCCCGCCGGCGCGAGCGGCGAGACCGCGCCGGGCATGGGCCGCTATTTCCCGAGATTCTGGGTCGCCGGCGCCAGCGTCGGCGGGCCGGACGCCGCAGGCGGGCTCGAGGGCGTGCCATTCTGGAGCGGCAGCAGCTCGGGCTGCTGCGGCGCGGTGGCGACGGGAGCCGGAGTCGATGGCGGCGGCGCGGCCGGCGCGGCCGCGGCGGCGGGCGGGGCTGCCGGTGCGGGCACAGGCGCGGGCTTGCTGCCGTCCGGGTTGAACACCTCGATCTTCGCCACCGAGGCCATCTGCTTCACCTTCTGGGCATAAAGCTCTTGCGCCATCTGGCGCGCAAGTTGCGGTGCGATCTCCTCGTAGGTCGGCGGCTTCGATTGGCGGCGGTCCTCGACCTTGATCACGTGCCAGCCGAACTGCGTCTTGACCGGGGTCTGGGAAATCTCGCCCGGCTTCAGCGAGAAAGCGACCTTGGCGAATTCCGGCACCATGTCGGTCTCGGCGAAATAGCCGAGATCGCCGCCCGAGGCCTTCCCGGCGGGGTCGGTCGTCTTCTCCGACGCGAGCTTGGCGAAATCGGCGCCCTTCTTGATCTGGTCGATGAGCGCCTTCGCCTCGTCCTCGGTGGGCACCAGGATGTGTCGCGCATGGACCTCCTCGCGCGGCGCCGCGGACTTGACCTGCTGATCGAAGCGCTGGTGCAGCTTCGCCTCGGTGATCTCCTTGCGCATCATGCCGTCGAAATAGGCGTCCTGGAGAATCTGCTCCTCGCTGAGCGCCGCCATCTTCTTGACCCGCGGGTCGTCGTTGAGCTTTTCCTTGCGCGCGGCCTGGGACACGAGCTGGAGCGCGACGCTCTGATCGAGCAGCTTGGGATAAAGTTTGTCCGGCGCCTCCTGCTGCGCCTGTGCCGGCAGGGTCGCGCGCAGCGCCTCGAGATCGGAGCGGTAGATGGCGACGCCGTTGACGCGGGCGACCACCGGGTCGCCGCCCGGCGCTTCGGATTTCTGCGACGCGGCCGACTCCTTCTTCGCCGCCGGCTGTTCCTTCTTCGGCGCCGGGGTCGCGGGCTTCTGCTGGGCCAGCGCCGGCGAGACGGCGAGCGCCAGGACAAAAATTCCGATCAACGCACGCGGCGTCATGGGCCATCCTTCGGACTGAGCGCCCGCCGGGGGGCGGATCACGGCGGGCATAAAGCATATCGGACGGCGGCAAACAAGCGGCGAAGGGTCGCGGAAATCGGCCCCGAGTCGCTGGAACGGCGGTCGCCACGGGTTTGACACAATGTCGTCGGTCCGGTCGCCGGGGAACGTGAATTGACAGCCTCTGTTGGCGACCCTATCTCTCATCTGTCGCGCAAACGACGGACACCGCCTGCCCGCCCCCCGCTCGAGGTATTGATGATCGGCGCCCTAGCCCGGCGACTGTTCGGCTCCGCGAACGACCGTTACGTCAAGAGCCTGCGCCCCTTGGTCGACGAGATCAATGCGCTCGAGCCGGCGCTGGCCGCGCTCTCTGACGACGATCTACGGGCGCGCACGGCCGAGCTCAAGAAGCGCCACCAGGACGGCGAGCCGCTCGACGAGTTGCTGGCGGACGCCTTCGCCACCGTGCGCGAGGCCTCGAAGCGCACCCTCGGCCAGCGCCATTTCGACGTCCAGCTCATGGGCGGCATCGTTCTCCATCGCGGCATGATCGCCGAGATGAAGACCGGCGAGGGCAAGACCCTGGTCGCAACCTTGCCGGTCTATTTGAACGCGCTGTCCGGGTTGGGCGTCCACGTCGTCACGGTGAACGACTATCTGGCGCGGCGCGACAGCGAGTGGATGGGGCAGATCTACCGGTTCTTGGGACTCACCGTCGGCTGCATCGTCCATGGGCTCGACGACAACCAGCGCCGCGACGCCTATCGCTGCGACGTGACCTATGGCACCAACAACGAGTTCGGCTTCGACTATCTTCGCGACAACATGAAGTTCCGGCTCGAGGAGATGACGCACCGGCCGTTCAACTACGGGATCGTCGACGAGGTCGACTCGATCCTGATCGACGAGGCGCGCACGCCGCTCATCATCTCGGGTCCGGCCGAGGATTCCTCGGAGCTCTATCGCCAGGTCGACAAGCTGATGCCGAAGCTTCAGCCCGAGGATTACGAGAAGGACGAGAAGCAGCGCACCGTCACGCTCACCGAGGCCGGGGTCGAGCGGGTCGAGGAGCTGCTGCGCGAGGCCGCGCTGATGCAGACCGGCACGCTCTACGACGTCCACAACATCTCGTTCACCCATCACGTGAACCAGGCGCTGCGCGCGCACAAGCTGTTCGCGCGCGACACCGACTACATCGTGCGCGACGACAAGGTCATCATCATCGACGAGTTCACCGGCCGCATGATGGAAGGGCGGCGCTATTCCGAGGGGCTGCACCAGGCGCTGGAGGCCAAGGAAGGCGTCACCATCCAGAACGAGAACCAGACGCTCGCCTCGATCACGTTCCAGAATTATTTCCGCCTCTATCCCAAGCTCGCCGGCATGACCGGGACGGCGATGACCGAGGCGACCGAATTCTCCGAGATCTACAAGCTCGAGGTCACCGAGTGCCCGACCAACGAGCCCTGCATTCGCGTCGACCACGACGACGAGGTCTACCGCACCGCCGCCGAGAAGTACGAGGCGATCGTCGAGCAGGTGATCGAGTGCCGAGGCCGCAAGCAGCCGGTGCTCGTGGGCACGGTCAGCATCGAGAAGTCCGAGGCGCTCGCCGCCATCCTCAAGAAGCGCGCCATCCCGCACCAGGTGCTGAACGCGCGCTATCACGAGCAGGAGGCCTTCATCATTGCCCAGGCCGGCCGGCCCGGCGCGGTGACCATCGCCACCAACATGGCCGGCCGCGGCACCGACATCCAGCTGGGCGGCAATCTCGACATGCGCCTGCGCCAGGACGTGGCCGAGAACGAGGATCTGATCGAGCGCGAGCGCCGCGCCGACGCGATCCGGCGCGAGATCGACGAGGCCCACGAGGAGGTGCGCCAGGCCGGCGGACTCTTCGTCATCGGCAGCGAACGGCACGAGAGCCGGCGCATCGACAACCAGTTGCGCGGCCGCTCCGGCCGCCAGGGCGACCCCGGCGCATCCAAGTTCTTCGTCTCGCTCGAGGACGACCTGATGCGCATCTTCGGGTCCGAGCGCATGGACGGCATGCTGACCAAGCTCGGCCTGAAGCCGGGCGAGGCCATCATCCATCCTTGGGTCAACAAGGCGCTCGAGAAGGCGCAGCAGAAGGTCGAGGCGCGCAACTACGAGATCCGCAAGCACCTGCTGCGCTTCGACGACGTGATGAACGATCAGCGCAAGGTCGTCTATCAGCAGCGGCGCGAGATCATGAGCGCCCCCGACATCGCCGCCACCATCGTCGACATGCGCCACGAGGTGATCGAGGGAATCGTCGCGCGCACCATCCCGGCGAACGCGCTACCGGACCAGTGGAACGTCGAGGGCCTCCACGCCGACGGCCTGAGCATCCTCAATGTCGACCTGCCAGTCGCCGAGTGGGCCAAGGAGGAAGGCGTCTCGGACGAGGATGTGAGCGGGCGCATCATCCAGGCGGCCGACGCCAAGATGGCGCAGAAGGCTGCCAATTACGGCGCCGACATCATGCGCCTGGCCGAGCGCTCGCTGCTGCTGCAGCTCCTCGACCAGATCTGGAAAGAGCATCTCCTGTCGCTCGACCATCTCCGCCAGGGCATCAATCTGCGCGCCTATGCGCAGCGCGATCCGCTCAACGAATACAAGCGCGAGGCGTTCCAGCTGTTCCAGGACATGCTGGTTCGGCTGCGCGAGCAGGTGACGAGCGTGCTGTGCCATGTCGAGCTCCGGGTGCAGCGCGCCGAGGAGGATCTGGCGCCGCCGCCGCTGCCGCGCATGGTCGAGAGCCGCCGCGACCCGGCCGAGCCGGACGAACCGGTGCGCGAGCCCGCCCGCGGCAACGGCGCCGCCGCGGCGACCGCGGTCGCCGCCGCGCCTTGGGCCCGCACGCCGCGCAACGCGCCCTGCCCGTGCGGCTCGGGCAAGAAATTCAAGCATTGCCACGGGCGAGCCTAGACACGCCGCCCTGGAATTCGTCGCCGGATGACAAATATGTAATCCCTGGGACGGCGCCGCGTAACGCGCGGCGGCGCAGTCTGCCCTTGGTCGAGAGGTTGCCCATGTCCTTGTCCCCGATCCACGCTTGCCTTCCCGCCGACGCCGCGCCGCGGTTCCGCCTGGGCGCGCTTGCCGCCGCGGCCGCGCTGTCGCTGGCATGGTCGCCTGTGGCGCTGGCGCAGACGGCCCAGCCTCCCATCGTGCAAATGCCGACCTTGGCGCCCTTGGTGAAGAAGGTAATGCCGGCGGTGGTCAACGTCTCGGTCACCATGAAGGCCGGCGCCGCCACCGACGAGGACGAGGACGATCCGGACAGCGACAACGACAACGACCAGCCCAAGGACCAGCCCCACGCGACGCCGCGGCCCAACCTGCCACAATCGCCGTTCGACGAATTCCTGCGCCGCTTCTTCGACCAGCAGCAGGGCCGCAACGGCGGGCGCACGCCGACGGAGCCGCGCGGCCAGCGCGTGGCGCTGGGCTCCGGCTTCATCATCGACGCGTCGGGCGACGTCGTCACCAACAACCACGTGGTCGAGAACGCCGACAAGGTCACCGTCATCTTCCAGGACGACACCAAGCATCCGGCCAAAGTGGTGGGACGCGATCCCAAGACCGATCTCGCCCTCATCAAGATCGATGCGCCCAAGCCGCTGCCCTTCGTCGAATGGGGCGACAGCGGAGCGATGCAGGTGGGCGACTGGGTGCTCGCCGTGGGCAATCCCTTCGGGCTCGGCGGCACGGTCAGCTCGGGCATCATCTCGGCGCGCGGCCGCGACATCCATTCCGGCCCCTATGACGACTTTCTCCAGATCGATGCCGCCATCAACCGCGGCAATTCCGGCGGCCCGACCTTCGCGCTCGACGGCAAGGTGATCGGCATCAACACGGCGATCTATTCGCCCAACGGCGGCTCGGTCGGGATCGGCTTCGCCATCCCGTCTAACCTGGCCCGGCCCGTGATCGATCAGCTCAAGGACCACGGCAAGGTCCAGCGCGGCTGGCTCGGCGTGCAGATCCAGGAAGTGACGCCCGAACTCGCCCGGAGCCTCGGCCTGCCCAAGGCGCAGGGTGCGCTGGTCGCCGACGTGACCCCCGGCGGCCCGGCGGAAAAGGTCGGCATCAAGCAGGGCGACGCGATCGTGCGGTTCGACGGGCACGACATCGCCAAACTGCGGGACCTGCCGCTTGCGGTGGCCGAGACGCCGGTGGGGCAGAAGGCCCTGGTCGAGGTGTGGCGCGACGGGCATGCGCAGACGCTCGAGGCTGCGATCGCCGCCATGCCCGAGAACCCGGAACAAATGGCGCGCAACGAGGAGCCCGGGCCTGCGTCCAAGCCGCAATCGGCGAGCGCCATGGGCATGAAGCTCGCCCCACTGACGCCGGAGCTGCGCCGCGAGTTGAGCGTGCCGAAGTCGGTGAAGGGCGTGGTGGTCACGTCGGTGGCGGAGAAGAGCCCGCTCGCCGAGCTGGGCTTGGCGCCGGGCGACGTTATCCAGGCCATCAATCAGGAGCCGGTGACCTCGACCAAGGACGTCACCACCAAGCTTGACGCGATGAAGAAGAGCGGCACGAAGTCCCTGCTCTTCCTCATCAACCGCCACGGCGTCAATCAGTTCGTGGCGCTCACGATGGGCGGCGGCGCCGGGTGATGCGCATCCTCGTCATCGAGGACGATCGCGAGGCGGCGGCCTATCTGGTCAAGGGCCTGACCGAGAGCGGCCATCGCGTCGACCTTGCGGACGAGGGCCGCCAGGGGCTCGAGCGCGCGCGCGAGGGCCGCTTCGATGCCATGATCATCGACCGCATGTTGCCCGAGTTCGACGGGCTGAGCATCGTCGCGGCGCTGCGCGCGGCGCGCGATCTGACGCCCGTCCTGGTGCTGAGCGCGATGGGCGCGGTCGAGGACCGTGTCACCGGTCTGCGCGCCGGCTGCGACGATTACCTGCCCAAGCCGTTCGCCTTCTCCGAGCTGCTGGCGCGGCTCGAGGCATTGACCCGCCGCGGCTCGGCCGAAACGAGGCTCGTCGTCGCCGATCTCGAAATGGACCTGATCGCGCGCACCGTGACCCGCGCCGGCCGCGCCATCGATCTCCTGCCGCGCGAGTTCAGCCTGCTCGAATACCTGATGCGCCATGCCGGCGACATCGTCACGCGCACGATGCTGCTCGAGAAGGTGTGGGATCATCACTTCGATCCGCAGACCAACGTCATCGACGTGCATGTGAGCCGATTGCGGCAGAAGATCGACAAGGGCTTCGATCACCCGCTGCTGCACACCGTGCGCGGCGCCGGCTACAGCGTGCGCGCGCCGGCCTGAGCGCGGCGCGGCGTCTCAGACGTCGATGCTGCCGCCGTCATCGCCCGAGCCGCCGTCGTCGGTACTGTAGTCCTGGTCCGACACATCCTGGGCTTGGGCGAAATCCTGATCGCTGGAACCCTGGCTCCAATCCGCTTGCTCCGTCTCGGGCGCGGATGGCGCCGGGCTGTCGTAGTAGTTGTTGATCACGGTCTCGCCCAGCCCCGGTTGCAGCTGCACGCCGGAGAGCATGCCGCCGTAATGCGGCCCGAACAGCGAACTGATCCCCTGGAACAGCAGCGCGCCGCCGGCGATGCCGGCCGCGGTCGTGGCCGCCTGGCGCAGGAAGCCCGAGCTCGCGCCCGGCATTGCCAACGGCGCCATGGTTGGAGCGGCAGGCGGCGCGGCCGGCGCGGGAGCCGCGCCGACCGGGCTCCACGCAGGTCCCGGCCCCGGCGCGGGTGCGGTGGGCCGGCCCCACGGGCCGGCGGAGGGCACGCTGCCGCGCGCGGCGCCAAGAAAGCTCGGCGGCGGCTGGGCTGTCTTGGCCTCGGCGAGCTGACGTTCCAGCTCGGTGATGCGGTTGTGCGCCTCGCCCATCGCCATGTCCTGGATCAGCACGGTCTGGACCAGGAGGTAGGGCGCGTCGGGCTGCTGCGCCACGCACTGGCCGATGAGCGCCTCGGCGTCGCGGTCCGTGGGCTGGTTCGCCGCCTGTTGAAGGCGGCTGAACAGGGAAACGATGAGGTCTCGTTCTTGCGGCGTCATGGGTCACCTCGCCTCGACGGGAGAGGCTGATATAGGGTCACAAGCCGCGCTTTCCCATGGCCAGGAATTTGTCGCGCCGCCGTCGCCGCAATTCGCCGCCGTCGATGCCGAGGAGCGGGCGCAACGCGGCGTCGATCGCAGTCCCCGCCGCGGCGATCGCCGCCGCCGGGTCGCGATGGGCGCCGCCCAGCGGTTCCGGCACGATCGCGTCGATGACGCCGAGCCGCAGCAGATCGTGCGCCGTCAAGCGCAGCGCCTCGGCGGCGTCGGCGACCTTGTCGGCGCTGCGCCACAGGATCGAGGCGCAGCCCTCTGGCGAGATCACCGAATAGGTCGCGTTTTCGAGCATCAGCACGCTGTCCGCGGCGGCGAGCGCGATGGCGCCGCCCGATCCGCCCTCGCCGATGACCGTGGCGACGAACGGCACGGTCAGCGACAGGCCGGTCTCGATGGTGCGCGCGATCGCCTCGGCCTGGCCGCGCTCCTCGGCATCGACGCCGGGATATGCCCCCGCGGTGTCGACGAAGCACAAGACCGGCAGGCGGAAGCGCTCGGCGAGCCGCATCAGCCGCTGCGCCTTGCGATAGCCCTCGGGGCGCGCCATGCCGAAATTGTGTTTGACGCGGCTGTCGGTGTCGCTGCCCTTCTCGTGCGCGATCGCCACCACCGAGATGCCGCGGAACCGCCCCAGCCCGCCGACGATGGCGCGGTCCTCGGCGAAGGCGCGGTCGCCGGCGAGCGCGGTGAAGTCGCCGACCAGCGCGGCGAGATAGGCCGTGCCGTGCGGGCGGTCGGGATGACGCGCGAGCTGCACCTTCTGCAAGGGCGTGAGCTTGGCGAAGGTCTGGCGCAGCAGCCGGCTCGCCTTGGCCTCGAGCCGGTCGACCTCATCGGCGATGTTGAGATCGCCGCCCGAGGCGAGATGGCGCAACTCCTCGATCTTGCCCTCGAGCTCGGCAAGCGGCTTCTCGAAATCGAGGAAATACCGCATCGCGCGCGATCCTCAGCCGGCCTTGCGCTTGCGCGCCAGCGGATGATGCGCCGCCACCAGGCGCTCGAGCCGCCCGCGCTCGACATGGGTATAGATCTGCGTCGTGGCAATGTCGGCGTGGCCGAGCATCGCCTGCACGCTGCGCAGATCGGCGCCGTGGTCGAGGAGATGGCTCGCGAAGGCGTGGCGCAGCACGTGCGGCGAGAGGCGCGCCGGGTCGAGCCCTGCGCGCAGCGCCAATTCCTTGACGAGCTGGCCGCAGCGCTCGCGCGTCAGATGCCCCGTGCGCCCGCGCGAGGGAAACAGGAACGGCGACGTCGCGCCCTCGGCGAGGAAATGAGCGCGTACCGCGAGATAGTCCGCGAGCGCGGCGCGGGCCGGCTCCCCCAGCGGCACCAGCCGTTCCTTGTCGCCCTTGCCGCGCACGATGAGGAAACGCGGGTCGCGCCGCGCGGCGGCGTGCGGCAGCCCCACCAGCTCCGAGACGCGCAGGCCAGCGCCGTAGAGCAGCTCGATCATGGCGCGCAGCCGCGTGCCTTCCGGTCCCGGCCATTCGCACGAAGCTGCGACGAGCGACGCGGCCTCGTCTTCGCGCAGCACCTTGGGCAGCGGACGGCCGAGGCGCGGCCCGTCGAGCGCAGCGGTCGGATCGTCGCGCCGCACGCCGTCGAGCACGAGAAAACGGAAGAACTGACGCAACGCGGAGAGGCGCCGCGCCGCGGTGCGCGGCTTCATGCGCGCGCGGGCGAGCACGGCGAAATAGCGGCGCAGATCCTCCGTCGTCGCTTTCTCGAGCGTCTGTCCCGTGGCGGCGAGGATGCGGGCGCAATCGGCGAGGTCATTGCGATAGGCCTCGAGCGTGAGCCGGGCCGCGCCGCGCTCGGCCGCGAGCATCTCGAGAAAGGCCTCGCAATGGCGCGATGCGATGGGCGGCGCGCGCCGCTTGCGCTCAGATGCCCGCGTCAATGGCCGCCTCGAGGGCGAGCGCGCGCGCGTCGGACTCGCAGCCAATGGCGCGCAGGCCGGCGATGGCGCGGGCCAGCAGGATGGGTTCGAGCGACAGTTGCTCGCCCGCGCCGACGAGCAGGATGCTGGTGAGCGCGGTCTCGCCGACCCGCTTCGCCGTCATCGCCTGCTGCTGATCGAGCCACAACGCCGTGCTCGGCATCTTGGCGTCGTGCGGCGGCGCCATCAGCGGCGACCAGTCGAGCGCGCCGATCGGTTGGTCCAACGCGCCGGCGAGCGCCACCAGCAAATCGGCCTGGGCCGGCGCCGCGCCGGCATTGCGGCTCGCGAGCTCGGCGATCGTGTCGTGCAGCAGCGACGCGGCGTCCTGGCCTTCGCCGCCGGACGGCAGTGCGAGGCTGCTCAGCATCGCCAGCGCCCTGCTGTCGGCGCTGTCGATCCAGGCCGGCGCCGCATCGGCCGCGCCCGTGACCAGCAAGGCGCGCGCCGCGTCGGCCGCGAAGGCAGACGATCCGTCGGCTGGATTGAATTCGCTGAGCGCCGGCGCGATGAGGCGCGCGGCAAGCGGAAAGGCGCCGCGCTTCTTCGCTTCGGCGAAGAGCGCCGCGATCGCCGCCTCGCGCGTCTGCGTCGAGGCGCCGGAGCGCGCGATGTCATAGAGGATGGCCCGGGACTTGGCGTCCTGCGGCAGCTTGCCCTCGGCCAGCGCGGCGGTCTGCTCCTCGGGCTTGAACTGGATCTGCCGGTAGAGCGCGCCCAGCGCATCGGGCGCGAGCGCGCCCAGGAGAGCCGCGCGCTCGGCTGCGGCGAGGCGCCGTTCGGCCGGTACGGATTCGCTCGACGCGTAGGCCAGGAGCGACGCCGGCCCGGCCGCGGCCAGCACCTCCGCCGGCAAGGGCTGCTTTGCCGCGGCGAGCAACGCGACCCGCATCGGCGACGCATCGGCGAGCTTGTCGATCTTGCGCGGGCGCCCGCCGAGCGCGTCGATCAAGGCGTCGAAGGCGGCATCGGCCGGCGCCTTCTGCTCCTTGAGCAGGCTCAGGCCCAGCGCCGCCTTGGCGCCGTCGCCGGCGAGCGCCTGGCAGGCGACGAGCGCGCGATCCCACCACGCGTTCTTGTAGTGCGCAATGCCGTCCGCAACGCTCTGGCACGCGCCCTTCGCGTCGTTGGCGGCAAAGCGCAGCTCGACGCGCATGCGGTCCATGCCGTCGCCCTTGGGATCGGCCGGCAGCGAGTCCATCATCGCCAGCGCGCCCTGGACATCGCCCAGCGCCATCAGCCGCTCGAGCCGCGACGCGGCGAGGCTCGGCCGGTCGGGCGCGTCGGGGCCGGCGGGCGAGACCGCGTTGCTCAGGAGCAGCCGCCGCGCCAGGTCTTGAAGCGCGGGCGAGGACGAGGGCTGCAAGAGCGGCAGCGCCGATGCCACCAGCGAGCGCTGCGTGCCGCGCCACATGTTGACCGGAAAGGCGCCCTGGTCCTCGCCGAGCGTGCCGGCCCAGGCGGCGTCGGTCGGCGAGAGCGGCTGGGCCTCGATGCCGCGCGGCGCTGCAACCTTGGGCGAAGCGGGCGCTTGCGCCGGGGCGGGAGCGGCGGGGCGGCTTGCGGAGGGCCGGGGAACGAGTGAGACGGGCGGCCCTAACTGCGCCGCGGCCGGGAGCGCGGCCGTGACCGCGGCTGCGATCAGCGCGCCGAGGGAGATCGGTCGCGGTGCCGACTCAGTGCGGGAAGCGCGCATCGGGAAGCACGTGTTCCACATGCGCGCTGGGTGCCGGGATGTCCATCATCGCGAGGACACCGATGCCGCCGGCGATCACCACCATCAGCAGGCCGACGCCGATCAGAACGATCTTTCCCATGGCTACTCAAGGTCCTGCGCAATCGAAGCCAAGCCGCTCGAGCATCGACCAATTGGCGATGGTACCGGCGGATATGCTAGGGTTGCGTCATGGCGAATCTGCGGCAGTCTATCGGAGGCGCCGGCCGGCTTTCCAGGGCAAACGCGTGCGCGGATCGTGCGCGATGCGCCGCCAGGGCCGCGCCGGGACCGGGCAAGCGGGCGTGGCGATGACCGCCGCGGCCGCCATTTCGCTGCCGCGCACGGTCGCGCTCGTCGGCCTCATGGGGGCCGGAAAGTCGAGCATCGGCCGGCGTCTCGCGCAGCGCCTCAAGGTGCCGTTCATCGACGCCGACGCCGAGATCGAGGCGGCGGCCGGCGCCACCGTGGAGGAGATTTTCGAGCGCCACGGAGAGGCTGCCTTCCGCGAGGGCGAGCGGCGCGTCATCGCCCGGCTGCTCGAAGGGCCGGTCCACGTGCTCGCGACCGGCGGCGGCGCCTTCATGGACCCCGCGACTCGTGCCCTGATGCGCGAGCGTGCGATTACCGTCTGGCTCCGCGCCGATGTCGAGCTGCTGCTCGCGCGGGTGACGCGGCGCAACAACCGCCCGCTGCTCAAGGGCGGCGATCCCCGCGCGGTGCTGGAGCGGCTGGCGGCCGAGCGCCATCCGATCTACGCCGAGGCGGACATCGTCATCGACACACTCGAGGGTCCGCCCGAGGCGACGCTCGAGAGCATCGTCGCGGCGCTCGCGTCGTGGCTCGGCGTCGCGGCGCTCGCGTCATGAGCGGGCCCGAGCGCCTGCGCGTCGAGCTGGGCGACCGCGCCTACGACATCGTGGTCGGCTCCGGCCTCATCGATCAGGCGGGCGCGCTGATGCAGCCGGTGCTGCGCCAAGCCCGCGTCGTGGTGGTGACCGACGCGACCGTCGCGGCGCTGCATTTGCAGCGTCTGGAGGCCGCGCTCGACCGTGCCGGCATCGCGCATCAGTCCGTGGTGCTGCCGCCCGGCGAGCAGACCAAGGATTTCGCCCATTTCCAGAAGCTCGCCGAGGATATTCTCGGCTTCGGGATCGAGCGACGCACGACCTTGGTGGCGCTGGGCGGCGGCGTGGTCGGCGACTTGACCGGGTTCGCCGCCGCGACTTTGCTGCGCGGCCTGGCCTATGTGCAGATTCCGACCACGCTCCTGGCGCAGGTGGACAGCTCGGTCGGCGGCAAGACCGCGATCGACACGATTCACGGCAAGAATCTGGTGGGCGCGTTCCACCAGCCGGTGCTGGTGCTCGCGGACATGGACACGCTCGCGACCTTGCCGCGGCGCGAGCTGCTCGCGGGCTATGCCGAGGTGGTGAAGTACGGCCTCATTCGCGACCGCGCCTTCTTCGAATGGCTCGAGGTGCACGGGCCGGCGCTGGTCGAGGGCGACGGCGATGCGCGCCGCGTCGCCGTACTCAAGAGCTGCGCCGCCAAGGCCGTCGTCGTCGCCGCCGACGAGCGCGAGGAGGGCGAGCGCGCGCTGCTCAATTTCGGCCACACTTTCGGTCACGCGCTCGAGACCGAGACCGGGTTCGGCGACGCGCTGCTGCACGGCGAGGCGGTGGCGCTGGGCATGCGGCTCGCGTTCGATCTCTCGGCGCGGCTCGGCATCGGCTCGGCCGAGGCGGCGCACCGCGTGCGCCGCCATTACCAGGCGGTGGGGCTGCCGGTCGCGCTCGGCCAGATCGCCAACGCGCGGCCCTTCGCGGCGGACGCGCTCCTGCGCCACATGCGCCACGACAAGAAAGTGCGGGACGGCAGGATCACGCTCATCCTCGCCCGCGACATCGGCGACGCCTTCATTAGCCCCGAAATTCCCGAAGGTCTGCTACGTGACTTCCTCGTGGCGGAGACCGCGAAATCGCTGGCACCGCAGGCAGGTGCCGTCTAAAGAGGGTCGCCCGTCACTGGACGAGAGGCGCCTCATGCCGCTGTCCCCGCCTACCGCGCGCGAGCCCATTCATACCCGTCACGTCGTGTGCAACGGCTTCCGCCGCGCCGACGGAATGTGGGACATCGAGGGCCATCTCACCGACACCAAGAGCTACGATTTCGATTCGCAGTTCCGCGGCACGGTGGCGTCGGGCACGCCGGTGCACCAGATGTGGCTCCGCCTCGTCGTCGACGACGAGCTCGTCATCCGCGACGTCGAGGCGGTGACCGATCACAGTCCGTTCCCCATCTGCGGCGGCATCACCGGCAATTTCGCGCGCCTCAAGGGGCTGAGCATCCGGCCCGGCTTTCACGCCAAGGTGAAGGATCTGCTCGGCGGCGTCGAGGGCTGCACCCATCTGGTCGAGATGCTGGGGCCGGTTGCAACCACCGCCTTCCAGACCATATATCCTTATCGCGAACGGCTGCGGCGCCAAAGCGGCGAGCCCACCGCCCCGCGGCCGTCGCGCGGTCCGCGCCTGATCAACACCTGCCACGGCTGGTCGAGCAAGCAGGACGTGGTCAAGCAGCTCTACCCGGCCTCCTACGACGGCGGCTGAAGCTCACGCCCGCAGGTGCTGCAGCGCGGCGCCGTGGCCGGCGCCGACATGGCCGGTCTCGGTTGCGGCGGACTGGAAATAGCACAGCAGATAGACGCGGATGGCCGAGGTGAGGGTGGATTCCGTGCGCATCCGGGCGATGTGGGTCACGATCTGGCGCAGGCTGGCATGCTCGCGCCGGCACACCTCGTGCAGCGCCGCCCACATCGCCGGCTCGAGCCGCACGCTGGTGCGGTGACCGTCGACCGTGACGTTGCGGTTGAGGAGGGAGCAGTGTGGGTCGTGCGCACCGGCTTCGGTCGCCGACCGACAGTCCGAATGGTAGGTCATTTCGTAAGTGTAGCCGATTCCACTCAAAATACAACTAATACATGATAATTGTTCAAACATTACAATTGATGGCTGTAGTGCGGGGTTGCAGGCTAACCGGCGGCGCCTTTTTCGCCCGGGGCCATGGTGACGAGCTGGAGGGCGTGGACCCGCTCGGCCATCTCGTCGGCGAGGAGGGCATAGACCGAACGCTGCCGCTCGATCCGGCTCAGGCCGGCGAAGGACGCGGCCACGATCTCGACCCGGAAATGGGTCTCGCCGCCGGGGCGTGCGCCGGCATGGCCCTGGTGGCGATGGGAGTCGTCGATGATCTCGATCCGCGCCGGCTTGAGGCCGGCCTCGAGCTTGGCGCGGATGCGTTCGGCCATGGACATGAGCACCGCGAAGGTGGCGCGACCGGACGCCGCGGTCAAGCATTGCGCAAGGCCGCTGTGCAAGCCTTGTCAGTCACAAGGCCAGCCGACATACTGCTATGATGGTTCGTATGCGCATCGAGGATGGAGCGACGAAGCGGTCTGATCCGCCGGTGCGGGGGTGCGACCATCCGGGCTGCGCCGGGACCGGCGATTTCCGCGCCCCGCGCTCGCGCGTGTCGCTCGATCTGTTCCATTGGTTCTGCCTCGAGCATGTGCGCTCCTACAACTCGGCCTGGAATTTCTATGCCGGCATGAGCGCGCAGGAGATCGAGCGCGAGATCCGCAACGACACCGTGTGGCAGCGGCCGACCTGGCCGATGGGGACCCGCGCCGGCATGCGCTATGCGCCGCGCTTCCGCGACTATGGCATGTTCGGCCTCGACGACGACGACGGGCCCACCGAGCGCCGCGCCGAGCACCGCCGCCGCACGGCCTCGCCGCAGGACCAGGCGCTCGCTATATTCAACCTGATGCCGCCGCTTACCCTGGTCGGCCTCAAGGCGCGCTATAAGGAGCTGGTCAAGCTCAACCATCCCGACGTGCACGGTGGCGACAAGGCGGCCGAGGAACGGCTCAAGATCGTCAACCTCGCCTACGCGACCTTGAAAGCGAGCTATTTCCCCTGACGCCCCTGGCGCCAGGACCCGACCTACTCAGCCCATTCACACCAACAACCATCGAAGCGATCATGGCACCGGCAGATATCTCCAACGCGTCCCCGCTCTTCCCCCTCGACCGGCCCGACATCACGCTGTCGGTGCGGCAAACCTTCGGCATCGATTCCGACATGCAGGTGCCGGCCTTCTCGCAGGCCGGCGAGCATGTCCCCGACATCGACGAGGCCTATCGCTTCGACCGCGACACGACGCTCGCGATCCTCGCGGGCTTTGCCTACAACCGCCGCGTCATGATCCAGGGCTATCACGGCACCGGCAAGTCGACCCATATCGAGCAGGTGGCCGCGCATCTCAATTGGCCCTGCATCCGCATCAACCTCGACAGCCATATCAGCCGCATCGATCTGGTCGGCAAGGACGCGATCGTTTTGGTCGAGGGCCGCCAGGTGACCGAGTTCCGCGAGGGGCTGCTGCCGTGGGCGATCCAGCATCCGATGGCGCTGGTGTTCGACGAGTACGACGCCGGCCGGCCCGACGTGATGTTCGTGATCCAGCGCGTGCTTGAGGTCGACGGCAAGCTCACGCTTCTGGACCAGAACCGCGTCATCCGCCCGCATCCCTATTTCCGCCTGTTCTCGACCACCAACACGGTGGGGCTGGGCGACACCACCGGGCTCTATCACGGTACGCAGCAGATCAACCAGGGTCAGATGGACCGCTGGAACATCGTCGCGACGCTCAACTACCTGCAGGCCGACGCCGAGATCGAGATCGTCCTCGCCAAGGTGCCGCATTACGACAACGAGGAGGGCCGCCGCATGGTGCGCGCCATGGTGGCGCTCGCCGATCTCACCCGCTCGGGCTTCATGAACGGCGACATCTCCACCGTCATGTCGCCGCGCACGGTCATCACCTGGGCCGAGAACGTGCGCATCTTCAACGACGTGTCCTTCGCCTTCCGCCTCACCTTCCTCAACAAGTGCGACGAGGTCGAGCGCGCCACGGTGGCCGAATACTACCAGCGCTGTTTCGGCACCGAGTTGAAGGAGACCGGGGTCCGCGCCACCCTGATGTAACGCCATGGCCGAAACCGACACGCCGATCGAGGCTTTCAAGCGCTCCACCGCCGCGACGCTCCGCGCCATCGCCGAGCGCGACGACGTGACCGTGACCTATGGCGCCGAGCCCGCCGGCGCCGCCGGCACGCGCGTGCGCCTGCCGCTGCCGGGTCGCGATCTTAGCGAGCGCGAGGCGGCGCCGGTGCGGGGCGCGGCCGACGCCCTGGCGCTCAGGCTCAAATATCACGACGCCGCGGTCCATGCGAAGCGCGCGCCTGCCGGCGAGACCGCGCGCGCGATCTTCGAGGGGGTCGAGCAGGCCCGGGTCGAGGCGCTGGGTGCGCGGCGCATGACCGGGGTCGCGACCAACCTCGCGGCGATGCTCGAGGAGCGCTATCGCCGCCAGGGCTACGAGCACATGATCGAGCGCAACGACGTGACCTTGGCCGAGGCGATCCGGCTCCTGACGCGCGAGGCGCTCACCGGCGCGGCACCCCCGCGCGCGGCACGCCAGGTGGTCGACGCGTGGCGTCCCTTCCTCGAGGGCCGCGTCGGCCGCGACCTCGTCGATCTCACGCGCCAGATCGAGCATCAGGATTCCTACGCGAAGATCGCGCGCCAGCTCATCAAGGACCTCGACCTCGATCTGGGCGAGCCCGATGAGGCCGACAGCGAGAACGCCGAGGGCGAGGGCGACGACGACAACAGCGAGGGCGAGGACGAGAGCGGCGAGGGCGCGGCCACGGGCGCCAAGGGCTCGCTCGAGGGCGGCGTTCCCGAGGAGGACAAGGACGAAGGCGACGACGCCGCCGAAGAGGTGCAGGGCGAGCTGATGCCGGGCGCGGGCGACGACGATCCGAGCCGCCCCGGCAAGCCCGGCGTCCTGCCGCGCAATCCCCGCGGCAACGACGATCCCTCGATCTATCGCGCCTTCACCACCGAATGCGACGAGGTCGTGTCGGCCGAGGATCTGTGCGACGCCGACGAGCTGGGCCGGCTGCGCATGCTGCTGGATCAGCAGCTCGCCCATTTGCAGAGCGTGATCGCGCGCCTCGCCAACCGGCTGCAGCGCCGCCTCATGGCCAAGCAGATGCGCTCGTGGGAGTTCGATCTCGAGGAGGGCATCCTCGACACCGCACGGCTGTCGCGCGTCGTCACCAACCCGGTCTATCCGCTGTCCTACAAGCGCGAGAAGGAAACCAAGTTCCGCGACACGGTGGTGACGCTGCTCATAGACAATTCGGGCTCGATGCGCGGCCGCCCCATCACGGTGGCGGCGATGAGCGCCGACATCCTCGCCCGCACGCTCGAGCGCTGCGGCGTCAAGGTCGAGATCCTCGGCTTCACCACGCGCGCCTGGAAAGGGGGCCAGTCGCGCGAGCGCTGGATCGCCGCCGGCAAGCCGCCCAATCCCGGCCGTCTCAACGATCTGCGCCACATCGTCTACAAGCCCGCCGACGCGCCGTGGCGGCGGGCACGCCGCGCCTTGGGCCTGATGCTGCGCGAGGGCATCCTCAAGGAGAACATCGACGGCGAGGCGCTGGTGTGGGCGCACAACCGGCTCCTCGCGCGCACCGAGCAGCGCCGCATCCTGATGGTCATCTCCGACGGCGCGCCGGTCGACGATTCGACGCTCTCGGTCAATCCCGGCAATTATCTCGAGCGCCATCTGCGCGAGGTGATCGGCATGATCGAGCGCACCTCGCCGGTGCAACTCGTCGCCATCGGCATCGGCCACGACGTGACGCGCTATTATCGCCGCGCCGTCACCATCGTCGATGCCGAGCAGTTGGGCGGCGCCATGCTCGACAAGCTCGCCGAGCTGTTCGACGAAACCGCTGCCGAAACCGCCGCCGCCTCGGCCGCCGCGCGCATGGTGGTGTGAGGGGCGCCGCTTCCTTTTCTCTCCCTCGCCCCCACGACGTGGGGGAGAGAGTAGGGTGAGGGGGCGCTTCAGCTTACCCGGCGTCTCTGGGTTGTCGTCGACCCCCACCTCACCCTGCCCTCTCCGCCCCAGAGGGGCGGAGAGGGAGTCAAACCGCTACTGCCTTCCGCGGGGGAAGTGCTGGACGCCGGGCGGGACGGCGACCCAGCCGTGCTTCGATTCTTCCCACACCGACGCGGTCGGGGCGGGGAAATTTGGGTCGGCGAAGGCGCCCACCGCGATGCCCCAGAAGTCCGGCCGCAGATCGGCGTCCCAGTAGACGTTGCTGCCGCACTCGGGGCAGAAGTGGAAGCGCAGCTTGCGGCCCTCGGCGGCGGTGCGGACATAGACCTTGCTGGCGCCTTCGATGCGCACCTGGGCCTTGGGGTAATAGGCGCCGGAATGCACCACCGCGCCGGTGCGGCGCTGGCACGCCTGGCAATGGCACAGATTGACGAAACCGGGATCGCCGCTGGCGATGACGCGCAGCGCGCCGCAATGGCACTGCGCGGTGCGTTCGATGGCCATGGCGGCGCTCCTAGTCCAGCGGCTCGAGCTTCAAGATCGAGGCGGTGTGGTGGCCGCCGGTCCAGAAGGTCGGCGGCTCGGTGGAATTGTCCACGATGACGCGGCGGATATTGGTCTCGCGCGGCAGGAGATAGGCGGTGGTCTCGCCCGTCTTCATGTCGATGCGCACGACGCGGTCGGTGCTCATGCCGCCGGTCCAGATGTTGCCGTCCTTGTCGGCAATGGCGTCATAGGGCCAGGTGCCGGCGGGGACGGGCCATTCCTGGAACTTCTCCGCCTTGGTGTCGAACATCGCCACCTTGTCGCCGCGATATTCGGCGACGATGAGGCGGTCCTGCGCGTCCATCCGGCCTCGGCGCGGCCGCGCGTAGGGGGTCGGGATGGGATAGAACGTGACCTTGCCGGTCTTGGCGTCGATGCGCACCATCTGCGCGTCGCGGTTGTCGCCGAAATCCGAGGCGTAGAGGTTGTTCTGCGAATCCGCGAAGATGCCGTAGACGTCGTGGAAATGGTCCTTGGGCAGCTCCTTGAACGGCTCGATCGTGTCGAAGGTGCCGGACGCAAGCTCGAGGCGGTGGAGCCCGTGCAGCCCGACATTGTTCATCCACACCTTGCCGTCGACGCTGGCGCGATAGGGCACCACCATCGCCTGCTGCGCGCCGTCGCCGTTGATCGCGGGCGGCAGCGCGAAGACCTGGAACTGGTGCGTCTTGCGGTCGAACTTGGCGACGCCGGCTTGCAGCATCATGCCGAGCCACAGGTTGTTGTCCTTGTCGAACTCGAGGTCGAGCAGGCCCTTGGGGAAGTTGGGCTTCAAGGTCGGCACGGCGTAGTCCACGACCTTGCCGGTCTTGGGGTCGAGCGCGCCGATGAACTGGCTGCCGAAATCCGTGTACCAGACCATGCCGTCGGGATCCATGACGACATCGTGCGGCATCGCTTCCGCGCGCGGCAGGTCGTATTCGGTGACGATCGCGCGGGTCGCCTTGCCGGTGGGTCGCGGCAGGGTCTTCAGCGGGTATTCCCAGCGCTCGACGGTGCTCAAGTTGATGCTGGCGAGATATTCGGCGGGCTTCTGGAAGCGCTCGGGATGCTCGGCCTCGGGCGCGGAGATGCGGCGCTGCGGATGGGTTGGCTGGCTCTCCGGTGAGTAGCCGGCCATGCGCGTCATCACCTGCACGAACTCGGCCGCGTTATGAGTCGATTTGAAGATGCGCTCGAGCGTGTGGCAGCCGGTGCAGCCGAGGAAGACGCTCTTCTGCTCGTCGGTGCCGGGCGCGCTCATCTCCCATTCGGCGTTGGTGAGCTGCTGGGTGAGGTTCTTCGTCTTCTTGAGCGCGAGGTCGGCGGTTGCGGTGGACGCGGCTGCGACATCCGCCGCCGGCATGCCGTCGAGGTCGTAGCCGACGGCGCGGATCTTGAGCGCGTAATGGCCGGGCTCGAGCCGTCCCGCCGGGAAGGCATAATGCCCGTCCTTGTCGGTGACGACGCTCACCGTGATGGTGCCGCCGTCCTTCTTGGCGCTCACCACCACGCCTTCCAGGACGCCCTCGCCCGCGGCGCTGACCTTGCCCTGGAGGGCGGTTTGAGCGCCCGCCCAGGGCGCCATCAGTGCAAGCGCGAACGGCGCCGTCAGCGCGGCGCGGACGATAAGGCGCATGGGTTCCTCCCTTGGCTCAGTCCTGCGGCTCCACCTTCACGAGGGCGGCGGCGTGGTTGCTGCCGGTCCAGAACGTCACCGGGCTCGTCGTGTTGTCGATGAACACGGTGCGCATGTTGGTGTCGGACGGCATCAAGTATTCGACCGACTGGCCGCTCTTGGGGTCGATGCGCACCACCCGGTCGGCGTTCATGCCGCCGGTCCAGACCTCGCCGTTCTTGTCCATGACGGCGCGGTAGGGGCCGGTCCACGGCGTCGGCGCCGCCCACTCGGTGAACTTCTCGGCCTTGGTGTCGAACATGCCGACCTTGTTGCCGCGGTACTCGGTGAACAGGATGCGGTCCTGGTCGTCGATCGTCATGCGCCGCGCCCGCGCGTTGGGCGTCGGCACCTCGTACCAGGTGGCTTTGCCGGTCTGGGCGTCGAGCTTGCCGATATGGCCCTCGGTGAATTCGGCCATCCACAGGTTGTTGTGCGAGTCCGAGATCACCTGGTAGATCGAATGCCGCCCGCCGCCGCTCAGCGTCTTCAGGGGCTCGAACTCCTCCCATTTGCTGGTCGAGACGTCGACGCGGTAGACGTGCTGGTTGCCGACATTCTTGGTCCAGACCTTGTTGTCGACGTCATAGCTCAAGCCGACGAAATTCAGCTGCACGCCGACATTGTCGAATTCGGGCGCTAGCGGGTAGTACTTGATGTCGCCGGTCTTGGGATCGAGCCGGCCCAGCGCGCCCTGGAACATCATGTCGAACCACAGATTGCCGTGCTTGTCCTCCTGCAGCGACAAATTGCCGACGGGATGGGCGGGCTTGAACTGCTTGACCGGGTATTCGGTGAGCTTCAGCGTCTTGGGGTCGAACTTGGAGATGTAGAGCTCGCCGAAATCCGAGTACCACACCATGCCGTCCTTATCGACCAGCACGTCGTGCGGCTCGGTGGTGGGCCGCGGCAGGCCGTACTCGGTGACGATGACATGGGTGGCGCGGCCCGACGGGCGGGGCAGCGTCTTCAACGGGTATTCCCACTGCTCGACCGCGCTCAGATTGATGGTGGCGAGATAGGCCGCCGGCGCGCGGTACATGTCGGGGGTGCCGGCGCGCTCTGGATCCATGACGCGCTGCGGCTTGATCGGCTGGCTCACCGGGGCATAGCCCATCATGCGGGTGATGACTTGGGCCCATTCATTGGCGTCGTGGGTCGAGCGCGCGATGCGCTCGAAAGTGTGGCAGCCGTTGCAGCCGAGCAGGAAGCTCTTCTGCTCCTCGGTGCCGGGCATGCTGGCGAGCCATTCGGCGTTGGTGAGCTGGGACGCGAGCTTCTTGGTCTTCTTGAGCTTGAGGTCGACCGTCGCCGTCTTCTCCTCGGCGAGGTCGGCGGTGCCGGCGCCGTCGAGGTCGTAGCCCACGGCGCGGATCATCAGCGCATAGTGGCCCGGCCCGACCCGGTCGGCGGGAAAGGCATAGTGGCCCGCCTTGTCCGAGACGACGCTCACGGTGACGGTCGAGCCGTCCTCCTTGGCGCTTACCACCACGCCTTCCATGGCGCCCTCCTCGGCCGAGCTGACCTGGCCCTGAAGCGCGGGCGCGGCAGCGTGGGCGTGGGGAGACGCGAAGACGAATGCGAGAGACGCGGTCAGGACGGCGAGCATTGCGCAGCGCATGGGTTCCTCCGTTCCGTCTTCAATCCAGCGGTTCCACCTTGATCACCTTGGCGGTGTGGTTGGCGCCGGTCCAGAACGTCACCGGCGTGGTCGAGTTGTCGACATAGACGCGGCGGATGTTGGTGTCGCCCGGCATCAAGTATTCGACCGTGGTGCCGGTCTTGGGATCGAGCCGCACGACGCGGTCCGTGGTCATGCCGCCGGTCCACACCTCGCCATTCTTGTCGGTCGTCGCGTAGTAGGGCGCGGTGAAGGGCGTCGGCAGCTTGTACTCGGCGAACTTCTCGGTTTTGGTGTCGAACATGCCGACCGCGTTGCCGCCGTACTCGGCGATCCACAGCCGGTCCTGGTTGTCGAACTCGATGCGGCGCGGACGGGTGCGCTGCGACGGGGTCTGGTACCAGGTGACCTTGAGCGTCTTGGCGTCGATCCGGCCGATATAGTTGGTCGAGAACTCGGTGAAGTAGAGATTGTTGTGCCGGTCCGACGCGATGCCGTAGACCGAATAGGGACCCTTGCCCGGCAGCTCCTTGAGCGGCTTGAAGGTCTCCCATTTACCGGTCTTCACGTCGATGCGGTAGATGTCCTGGTTGCCGGCGTTGTTGGTCCAGATCTTGCCGTCGACCTTGTAGTTCAGCCCCAGCATGTTGAGCTGGGTGACCTTGTCGCTCATCGGCTCGGGGATTTGCAGCGACTTGACGAACTTGTTCTGCGCCGGGTCGAAATTCGCGAGCGCTGGCTGGTACATCATCCCCATCCAGAAGGTGCCGTTATAGGGATCGCGTTCGAGATCGAGCGCGCCCTCGGGAAAGCCGGCCTTGAGGTTGGGCATATCGTACTCGGCGACCTTGCCGGACTTGGGATCGAGCCGGCCGAATTTCAGCTCGCCGAAATCGGAATACCAGGCGACGCCCTTCTTATCGAGCACCACGTCATGCGGCTCGATGGTCGGACGCGGCAGGTCATAGGAGGTGACGATGACGCGGGTCGCGCGCCCCGTCGGCCGCGGCATGGTCTTCAGCGGATAGGACCAATCCTCGGTCGCGCTGAGATTGATGGTGGCGAGATAGGTTGCCTGCTCGCGGTACTGCTCCGGCGTGCCGCCCCAGGCTGGGTCCATGCGCTGCACTGGCTTCACGGGCTGGCTCTGGAACGTGTAGTGCATCATGCGGCGGATGGTCGGCATCCATTCGTCGGCGGTGTGGGTCGAGCGCATGACGCGCTCGATCGTGTGGCAGCCGTTGCAGTTGAGGAGCGACGCCTTCTGCGCGTCGGTGCCCGGCACGCTCAGCATCCACTCGGCGTTAGTGAGCTGAGCCGGGAGGTTCTTGGTCTTCTTGAGCGTCAGGTCCTGGGTCGCGGGCGCGTTGGCCGCGACATCGGCGCTGCCCATGCCGTCGAGGTCATAGCCCACGGCGCGGATACTGATCGCATAATGCCCGGGACTAAGATGATCGGCGGGGAAGCTGTAGCGTCCGTCCTTGCCGGAGACGACGCTCACCTCGATGGTCGAGCCCGCCTTGCGCGCGGAGACGACGACGCCTTCCATCGCGCCTTCCTGGGCCGAGCTGACCGTGCCGGAGAGCGCCACCGCCTTGCCCGCGGCGAGCGCGTGGTGGCTGGTGCCGGACGCGAGCGCCGCGATGAGCGCCGCAAGCCCGAGAATCGTGCTTTTGTGCATCGTTTTTCCTCCCGCGACCGACTTTAGTCGATCGACTCTCACATTGCGAACCCACATCTCCGCCGTCATTGCGAGCGCAGCGAAGCAATCTCCGGGAGATTGCGTCGTCGGCCTATGGGCCTCCTCGCAATGACGCCGGAAAACGGTATCCGGCGCCGGAACCGCACCACTCGGCTACAGCGGCCGGCCGGCCGGCATGGTCAAGAACGCGTACGCCATGTGCCAGAACTTGGCGCGATTGTAGCCGAGCCCGACGCTGTGCGCGGCGCCGGCGATGACGACGTATTGCCGGTCCTGGTTCGGCAGCTTGCCGTAGAAATCGAGGAGATCGGCGTCGGTGGCGATGCCGTCGTACTCGCCGCGCACGATCATCACCGGCGCCATGATCCTGGCCGGATCGACGACCGGAAGATTCGCCGTCATGTCGAGATAAGTGCCGGTCGGCACCGTGTCGCCCCATTGCAGCTCCGCCGCGGCGATGGCCGGGAGCACGCGCGGATCGCTGGTGCCGGGCTTGTCGCGGGTGAAGATGCTGTCGATCATGGCGCGGTCGCGGGTGCGCCGGTTGTGGGTGCGGAAGAACTCGACCTGCTCGGCGCGCTTGGCCAAGGTCGGCGAGCCCTTGCCGGTATAGGTGAAAGCCACGAACACCAGCCGCTCGATGCGCTCGGGCCGCGCCATGGCGAAGGCGCCGGCGCGCAGCGCGCCCGACGACTCGCCGATGAAGCTCGCCTTCTCCTGCCCCGTCTCGCGCGTGACCACGTCCATCGCGGCGCCCAGGTCGGCGACGCCGCTCGCGATGTCGGAATTGCCGCTCGTATGGCTGGAGCGGCCATAGCCTTCGAAATCCATGGTCCAGACGTCGAAGCCGTGGCGCGCGAACACGTCCATGATCGAGTATTCGCCGGCGCCCGGCACGGTCAGATCGAACCCGGTGCGCGCGGAGAGCGAAGAGCCGTGGACCAGGAACAGCGCCGGCAACTTGGTCTCGCCGGGCCGCGGCGCTCCCAAGCGCTTGCGGTATAGATAGAGCCGGACCTCGCCCTTATTGGCCCAGTATTCGTGCGCCCAGAGCGGTGCGCCGGGCGCGTCCGTCATCGCTCGGCGAGCCCGTCGCCGCTCTGCGCGTGCCGGCCGATCGCCGCCGCGAGGTCGCGCCAGCCATAGGAGACGGCGTCGACCGGCTGGCCGCCGACCCGGATCGGCCGGTGCATCACCTGCCGCCCGCCCAGGCGCTCATAGAAGAAGCGCGCCGGGTTGGCGCGGATGACCCATACCAGCGCCGAGCCATAGCCGGTCGCCACCAGCCGCGCGAAGAGCGCGAGCAAGAGCGCCCGGCCGGCGCCGTCGCCCTGGGCGTCGGGCAGGACGTAGAGGGTGTAGATTTCGCCTGCGAAATCGATCGCGCTGTCGCGCTGCGCGCCGCAATTGCCGAAGCCGGTGATCGATCCCTTGGGGGTGTGCGAGATGCGTACGTCGTCGGGGCGGTGGCGCAGGAAGCTCGCCCATGACGCGCTCTGGCGTCGCTCCGACATGCCGAGCAGCACCCGGTCCGGCAGCATCCCGGCATAGGTGGTGCGCCAGGTGTCGACCTCGATGCGGGCGATGGTCTCCGCATCGGCAAGGCGTGCCGGCCTCACGAGACTGAGCAATCTCTCCTCCCTTGCCGCCCATCATAGACCGGCAAGGGCGGCTTTGCCGAGAGTCTTGCGCGGGGGGTAGTGTCCTAATTCGATTTCGGACAGGGAAAAGCATCTGTGATGGCCCTAGCCACAAGCGGGCCAGATTCGACGTTCAAGACTGCGGGGTGCGCTTCGAGAAATTTTTTGACGACGTCTCGAACTTGGGCCGTGTTCGTACCATTCGGAATGCAGATCGGATAGCCTTGTTCTCTTCCGATCTGGTCAAGAAGGACGCCGTTCACAAACCCGTTAATGTATGAACTGCAATTTTGATCGCCCGCCGTTCCCGGCGCGCTGTTGCAGGATGCATAAAGATCGCCTCCGCTCGCCGCTCCCCAAACCGGTGAAGTCACTAACAGCGACCCTGCGAGAAGAGCCTTTTTCATGTTTCACCTCTGGTCCGGCGCTCCGCGACAATCGCGGCTCGCACCGCCTCGACCGGCGACGTGATCGCGGCCATTATAACTGTGCGCGCCTGCGCAAGAACATCCGCATGACGCCAGCGATGGCGGCAGAGGTTGAAAATCGGCTATGGTCCCGAGAGGAATTGGTGGAACGGACCTCTCGCTAAAAGGCAACCCAAATGCGGACGACTTGGTACTTGGAAACTCATCGCGCCCTGGCGGTTCAAAGTGTGTTGAGCCACGTCACGTTGCCCAATGCCGCTGAGGGTCTTAAATGGGCGGCCGCGAAGCTGGCGCCCGGAATAACCGTAAGGGTGTTCACGCCAGCATCCGCGACCGGCCCGGAATTGCAGGCATTCACGAAGCTAGGCGTCACGCTGTCAAATTAGGACACTATCGCGCGGGGCTAGCAGGCTGTTGAAGAACCTACCATGGCCGAGCGCGATAGGTGGTTTCATCGCCGTTGTCGAAGGTGATTTCGCC
>Ga0209415_10000406_pt1 | contig 79119 bp, 69 predicted proteins | sample PeaSoiSIISIP2007_FD_187696 | JGI IMG/M metagenome (GOLD analysis project Ga0209415, IMG submission 187696) | Peat soil microbial communities from Weissenstadt, Germany - SII-SIP-2007 (SPAdes) (version 2) | ecosystem: Environmental > Terrestrial > Soil > Wetlands > Peat | place: Germany...
AGGACTTGAACCTCCACTCCCTTGCGAGAACTAGAACCTGAATCTAGCGCGTCTGCCAATTCCGCCACATCCGCACGGACCAAGCAACTCTATTTTCGCGGAGCAGAGTCGCGGCTGTCAATGTGAAGCGGCCCCTGCTTGTACGGGGGCCGCAGTCAACTCAAAAGCTGAAACGGAGGTTAAGCTCTATGCGCCGGTTCGCGGATATATTGCCGCCGCCGATATTCGCCAGCGAGAGAGCCTCGTCAAAGCGATTGCTTAACAGGTCGCCCACCGGGGCAGCCGGATTCACGGTATTAAAAATATTGCGAGCATAGACTCCCGCTGTCAGCGTGTACCTCTGTCCGCTGGAATCGCCGCCGCCACCGCCGCCGCGTCCACCGCCTCCACCACCGCCACGATTTCCGCCGCCGTTAAAGTTGCCACCGCCGCGATTTCCGCCGCCATTATTTCCCGCCGGCGCCCCGAACCCAGGCTGGCCGTTCTGCCCGCCCTGGCCCTGGTTGCGTTGGTTGTTATTGCCGTTAACCCGCTCGCCGAATCCCCACGTCCGGCTGACGCGCATGTTGACGGTGAATTGCGAAAACGCATTGCCGTAATTGATCGGGATGATTTTCATCCCTGGCGTGGGATTGATCACGAAATTGCCGTACTGCGCGGTGGAGACCGAACACGGGACGCCCGAGGTCGCCAGCCCCGGTGCGCTGTTGCAGGATGGACCGGTAAAACCCGCCGGCTCAAACGCCGGACGCGTATTTTGCAACGAGTCGCCAAACGCGTCGTAGCCCTGGGTGATATTGAAGGGGGGAGCCGTCTGGTAACTGATATTGGGGTTCAGCCGAAGTTTCCAAGGCAGCGTGACCGTGCCCTCGATCTGGATGCGGTTGCGGATGTCGTAGGGTGCGCGGCCGTAGTCCTGGGCGAAATTGTAAGGATTCGAGGGTGAAGCCGCACTGGCGTCCGCGTGCCCGTAGGCGTAATATCCTTGCAGGGAAACTCTGGAGTTGATCGGCGCCCGCACGTTGAAGATCAACTGGTTCTGTTTGTAGATACCGCCCGATTCATATAGGTTGTAGTAACCGGCCGCCTGGCCATAGGGATAAATTCCCGTGGCGATCGGATTGGTAAGGGAGGCCGGCATGTAGGTGCCGATGAGGGGAGTATTAATGTCCACGGTTTGGAGTTGATGAACGCCGCGCGTATTGATGTAATTCACCGACAACTGCATGTTCTTGGGCAGCGCCCGGTCTACTCCGACTGCAGTCTGCATTTGCAGCGGAGCGCGCAGGTCCTGGTCGGTGTGATAGGTCGCCGAAGACTGCGCATAGGGGGCCAGTGCGCTCCCAGTCGGAACAGCACAAGAACATGAAGCTGCAAGCGCTGATGCCTGGGCCGTGGTATACCCGATTTGCCCCAGCGCCGCCGCCGAAAGAAATTGCGGGTTGTTGACGGTGTAGGAAACCTGGTTGATGCCGTTGAACCGCTCGTCATTCAAAGTGTCGCCCAAGGGGAAGCGCGTGTAGAACCAGCCATAGCCCAGTCGCAGGACGGTATTGGGCGTCTTCTGGCGGCCTTGTCCCTTACCGATGCCCCAGGCGAGGCCGATGCGAGGGGCCCAGTCGTTCTTGTCGCCGATGTTGTCCTGAATCTCGTACCGCAAACCTAGACTCAGAGTGACGCTGGGAACGACCCTCCAATCGTCCTGAACATACAGTCCGGCGTCGACCTGATGCACGCCTACCAGCGGGATTCCCTGCGCCGTCGTATATTGGACCGGTCCGTTACCGGCGGCGAAGATCTGCGGCAAAGTCATCCCCTCGTTAACTCCCGCCAAAAAGTTGGTGTAGGAGGCGATGGAAGACCAATTGAACTGCCCTGGAAAGTTGTTGGTGGAGTAATTGTCCTGAAGATAGCCGCGCAGACGGGCTCCAAACTTGATGAAGTGCGTCTTATGGGTGACCGAAGTGTAATTCTGAAACTCGTAGGTGTTGTTGTGGGTGTAGATCAGAGGAGCATTGCTGCCGGTTGTAAATCCGTCTCCAACCGAAATATTGACCACCGGGTCGTTGCCGGTTGAGTTGTTATTCTGGTGCTGCCACTGAAAACGCGTCTCGTTGATAGCGGCCGGATTCACCACCCACGTTCCCGTAATCGCAATGTTCTGGTTGGTGTTTTGATTCGTCGTGCCGGTGCTTAGCAAGTTGGTTCCGCCCACGCCGTTGTTGCTGATGGAGGTGTTGTTGTAGTTATAGCGGCCGTCCAGCGTGAAGTTAGGCGACAGCGCGTAGCTGATCCGCGGACTGATCCGGTACAACATGTTGGGCACGATGATGCTCGGGTCATATGGGGTGATCGGACAACCAATGGATTGTGGGGTGTTGGGAGCGAGGCAGGTGGAAGGATTGACCGTCTGGGCGTTAATTAGACTGGAATTTTTATTGGCCCGCCGCTCAAAGTCCAGAAACACGGACATCTTCTTGAAAAACGATCCGCTTATGTTCGCGTTGATGTTCTGGGTGTTGTAGTACGGCTTGTTATCGGAATACGGGTTGCGCGCGTTCCAGATCGAGTCGCCGTAGTTCATCTGCACCATGGCGTGCATCTTGTCGGTGCCGGCCTTGGTGAAGATTTCCACGCGGCCGTAACCGGACGTGTCGTATTCGGCCGAGAACGGATTGGAATTGATGCGGATCTCGCGGATTGAGTCTTTAGGAGGAAGCTGTCCGTTACTGAATCCGTCCACGAAGATCTGCCCACCGTTAGGTCCCGCGGCCGGTCCGGCCAGCGCGAGCAGATCGGCTTGAAGATCGTCGGGATCGTCCGGAAGAATATCCAGGTCCTCGCCTTTAAGCACCAGCGCGCCGACGTTCTTGTCGGGATCGATGGCGATCTGTTGCGTGTCGGCGACTGTGACCACCTGCTTTTCCACCTCGACGGAGAGCGGGACGTCGAGCGTGCTGGCGCGGCCGGGGGCCAGATCGAGACCAGGTTTCTCAAACAGCGTAAAGCCGGGCGCCATGACCCGGACCGTATACTGGCCCGCGGCCAAACCGTTCACCGAGTAGTTTCCGGAGTTGTCGGTCTGCGCGACTTTGACGGCGTTGTTCGGGCCGGTCAGGGTGACGCTGGCATTGGGGATGGCGGCGCCGGAAGGGTCGGTAACCTGGCCGCGCAGGGCTCCTGTATTTTGCGCCAAAAGCGCCACGGGAATGGAGAGCGCCAGACAGACTACCAAAGCACATCTTTTTGTAAGATTCATCGGATTCCTAATTCACTGGATTATAAAAATCGCCGCTTAGTCGGCACCGCCGCCTCCGCTGCCCAAGCTCCAGCCGCCCAGGGACATTTCCTGGGTTCCGGGTTTGGTCAGAATCGGCTCCACGCCGGCAAGCAGCTTGATGGCGGTCACTTTGTCGGCCGCCGCACCGACCGTGCTGGACACCACGATCGCATCGCCAACTTTCAAGTCGGCCAAAGAAATTGTTGGACTGCCATCGAGCATCTGCTGCACGTCCGCGCCTCCGCGGAAGCCTCCGCCGCCATCGCCTTTTGCGCCGCCGCGTCCGCCCCCGCCACGTCCACCCTTATTCGCATCGGGCTGGTCGCTCGGATGCAGCCGCGACGCGATGGTCTGGGCCACCTGGGGCTGAAGCTTCTTGACGCTCGAGTCTTTATTGATTTTCACCGTCAGCGTCTTCTTGGTATCTACGTCGCGCACCTGCATCTGGTTTTCCGGCGCATTGATCGAGAGAATCACGCCGGCGATGGTTTTGAAGGTTCCGGCGACAATCTCTTCGGCGGTCATCTTGGTGCCGTCCTGGCTCTTGTCTCCCCGCGCGCGCACCTCGTCGCCGGTCTTGACATCCGGCAAGGAAGCAACCTTCGCGTCGGCGAAATTGACCGAGTCCGGTGCGTAGCGCCGCACCACCGCGTTGGGCGCGAGCGTGATCACAATAGGCTTGACCCCGGCCGCGGTTCGCACGCTAATCGTGACTGAATCCAGACTCACCGCGGTGACCAACCCGCTGACGCCGCGCTTGTCCCAATCCGCGCGCTCCGCATCTTGCGTCTTGTTGACATCGCTCCGCGCCATCAGAAAGATCGTCATTGCCGCGATGGTCTGGCCGTCTTGCTTGCCGCGAGCTTGCACCCGGTCGTTCACTGAAATGTCGCCGATCTGCACCACCGCCGCCTTGGACACGTCGGTTTCGCCCGCGACGATGCGCCGGATGGTCGCCTTCGCCTCCAGGTTCACCGTGTATTCCTGGCCCGCGTCGGTTTTCACCGTTAACGAACGAGCGCCTGCGTCGACCTTGGTTACCGTTCCGACGATGGATTGCGCGGGCGCAGCGGCTGCTTGCCCCCAGGCGCATCCCGCGGCCAATACGCCGAGAGACAAAATCGCGACGGCCGATTTCACTCCAACAGACTGGATTCGAATTGGATTGGTGGCAGATTTCATAACACCCCAAAACGTCCCGCGGAAAAGGCCTGCTAAGCCCTTTGGGAACATATGATAAGACTTGCCAATGATATCACAGGTTACAGGCGACCCGAGCTTTTTCCTATGAAGTAAGTCGCTTATTGGCTATCAGTTAGGAGAATCGGCAGCCCCTTTAATCCCAACCGGCGGCAAGTATATGCCGAGCGGACGCCGCTGCCACCACACCCCGGTCCGCTTGTGGATCTCCTGGCCGGCAAAGGAATACTCGAAGAGTTCGGCGCGCACGAAGCGCGGCGGATGGTTCGGGAAAGGATTGTCCTCCAACAACCCGAGCACGTCCGGCGAACCTTCCAGCAGGCGAAGCATCAGCCCGGGAAACCAAGGATTGTTCTCATAGGTCCCCAGGGCCGCGAACCACATCTGCCAGTCCAGACGCGGCTGAAAGGGTTGGATCCAGCGCGGCGCGCGGTACAGATCCCCGGGCTTGTAGCGGAATTCGTAAGGCTTCCAGCCTTCGCCGTCATCCGAGCCTTCGACAACGATCTCCGGACGCGTGGTGGTCATGACCGCGAACAGGCCGTACGAATTGACCGCCTGGTACGGGGAGAGAGTGCGCGTTAGGGTTTCGAGCGGCCCCGGGACTTCGCCCGCGATGGTTTGCGCCATGCGGGCAATCCCCAACGTGAGAATCACAACCGCGAGCAGCGCCATGGCCATGCGCGTGCGCTTAGTCGAGGGACGTTCTGGAATTCCGCGGGTCATAATCCGTGCTAGCGCTTGATCGTCGAATAGAAACAGAGTCAGCACCATCGTCAACAGGTTGAAGAAGGTGTAGTTGCCGGTGAGGAAAATCAGCGCCTGCAGCCCCAGAAGGACGGATGCACCGGCCATCCTCCATCGCCGCGGCGTGAAAATCAAAAAGGGTACGAACAGTTCGATTCCCAGCACGGCCGCTGTGGAGGCGCGCTGAAACCAGTCGGGGAGCTTGTCGGCGTACCACGCAAAGATTGTGGGCAAAGGCTGGGTGTGATAGTGATACTTCAGCGCGGTGAAGTTGGCCCAGGTGGGGTCGTGGCTGCCTAGCTTGACGTAGCCGGAAAGAAAATAGAGCCGGAACACCAGCCAGCGATACAGCCACGCGATGGTTCTTGTGCCGGCAACGGAGCGCCCGAAAAAAATCGCCAGAAATCCGGACTCCAGCAACAGAGAATCCCATTGGAACGAAAGAAACTCCTGTCCAGCCATGTTGAGGGACAAATACAGCACGTAGAGCGAGAGCAGAACCCAGCGGACCCATCCCCGCGGCACGCCGAAAAACAACAGCGCGGCCAGAGCCACGCCGCTCCACGCGATAATGCGCAGCATGGCGTCGCTCGAGTTCCACCAGAACACAGTCGGAACGGCCAGGAAGCGCGCCGCACCCAATGTGGCTCCGAAGGCGGCCGTGAGCCTGTTCAGATAATCGTGAACCGGCGTGATGCCGCGTGCGCCCACCAGACCCACGATCTGGACGGCGAGCGATCCGAACGCGATCGCGTAGATCACCGCCAGCAGACGCAGGAACAGCCACTGCGTCTTGAAGTAGCGCGCCGGCTCGATGCGAGTCCCGAAACTGAGCCGCGTGAGCCAGTAACACAAATCCCGGTGTCGCGCGATGAAGCGGTATGCGGCTTCGGAGCCGGCCGCAACCACCCGTGACGATTCGTACAACCGTTCCCGCCCTAACGTTTCGAAGACGGCGCGCGCTCCGCCGGCGGTGGTGCCGTCCACGCGGACAAGCTGGACAGCTTGCGCGAACGCCTCGCGCGGGATCTCAGGAAACTGGCCGGCGACCTCCTGCGAAGGGGTGAAGTCGACTGTATCGCGCGTGAGTTTTTTCCAATAGTCGATCCAGATGCGGCAAAAGCCGCAGCGGCCGTCGAAGATCAGCAGCGGTTTTGCGGCGGGATGAGAAGGTGTCGACGTTCCTTCAAGCTAACATGGGCGCTATACTGGTCGCGTCATGAGCCCCATGAGTGCGCTCACCATTAAGATTTGGTAGGTTTCGACGACGGCCGAAACGAAGCTATCGTGAGGGCCGTCTCCGCGAATGGAGGAGATAAGTTCAAATGAAGATGCAAAGAGCAGTACCGGCAGTAACCGCGATGCTGGCGGCGCTGGCTGTTGCGCCTGTCTTTAGCCAAGCCCCGCCGCCCCCGCCGCCAATCTTGCCGCCGCCGCAGCTCGATCAACTGGTGGCGCGCATCGCGCTGTATCCCGATCCGTTGATTGCGCAGATTCTCGCCGGCGCGACTTACCCGGATCAGATTCCGCCCGCCGCGATGTGGGCGGATCAGCATCATTACCTCACCGGAGCAGCCCTGGCCCAAGCGATCCAGGCCGATCAACTGCCTTGGGATCCCAGCGTGCAGGCGCTGCTGCCGTTCCCCTCGGTTCTGGACATGATGGCCTCGGATATGAATTGGACCAGCCAGATCGGAAATGCATTTCTGGCGCAGCAGCCCGACGTGATGGACGCGGTCCAGCGGGAGCGCAGAAAGGCCAGGGATTTCGGCTATCTCAGAAGCAACGGCCAGATCGTCGTAGGCGGCACTGGTCCGTATATCACGATTATGCCCGCCAATCCGGCCTTCATCCCCGTGCCATACTACGATCCGGCGATCGTGTTCTTTGCGCCACGCCCGGGATTTGCGATCGGCGGTGCGATCAGCTTCGGCTACGGCATCACCATCGGCGCGTTTTTCCGGCCCTGGGGCTGGGGCGTGGGACGCTTCGATTGGGGCGCGCACGCGGTGTTTATTAATGACCATCCGTGGGGCCGCACCTGGGCCAACCGGGGCGTCTACGCTCATCCATATGAAGGAATCCGGCGAGCACCCGTGGGAGCGCCGCGTCCGGCTGAAGCGCATCGGCTCGAAGGGCGTTCGCCCGCGGAGCGCGAAGCGGCTCGAAGGGGCCAAAGGGCTCCGCGGGAGGAACACGGGCGCTAACGATTACGGGTGGCGCACGCACTCGGCAAGGCAGAAGTGCTGCGCCACCTCAGCCCACCTGAAGCATGATCTTGCCGATGTGCTGGCTGGACTCCATGCGGCGGTGCGCTTCGGCGGCCTTTTCGAGAGGGTATACGCTGTCAATTACCGGGCGGATCTTGCCGCTCGAAATCAACGGCCAGACCCGCTCCTCCAGGTTTCGCGCGACGGCCGCTTTGCGCTCGATTGTCTGGGGACGCAAGCCTGAGCCGGTGATGGTAAGCTGGCGGCCCAGAATCAGCGACAGATCGATCTCGGCCTTGCTCGATTCCATGGAGTTGATGTACACCAGCCGCCCGCCGGGCGCGAGCACGCGCAGATTCTTGATGGTGTAGCTTCCGCCGACCATGTCCAGAATCACATCGACGTTTTTGGCTTCCTGCTCGAAGTCCACTTCCCGATAGTTGATCGCCAGATCGGCGCCCAGCTTACGGCAGGCCGCGCACTTCTCCTCCGATCCGGCGGTGACGATAACCCGCGAGCCGAGCGCCTTGGCGATCTGGATAGCGGCGATGCCGATACCGCTCGAGCCTCCATGAACCATTAAGGTCTCGCTGGGCTTCAATTCGCCCAAATCGAAAACGTCCAGCCATACTGTGAAGAACGTCTCGGGCAGCGACCCCGCCTGAACTGCGTCGAGCCCTTGCGGGAACGGCAGGCACTGCACGGCGGGCGTCACGGCGAATTCGGCGTAGCCGCCGCCCGTGAGCAATGCGCAAACCCGGTCGCCCACTTTCCACCGACTGGCGCCTGCATCCAGCGACTCAATCGTCCCCGCGACCTCCAACCCCAGAATCTGGGACACGCCCGGACGAAGCGCGTAGTGTCCCGCGCGCTGGAGCAAATCAGCGCGATTCACACCCGCGGCCTGGACTTTGATCAAGACCTCGCCTGGGCTCGGTACCGGAATTGGCGCGTCAACAATCTTGAGTTCGCCGTTGGGCGGAACGATTTCAACCTGCCGCATAGCGTTTCCTCTCGTCCATGTGGCTTAGGGTGCTGCTGTCAGTCCGCACAGCTTTCTCAGCTGCGCGATGTTGCCTGGGCCAGGATCGGGATCGGCGGGCGTCGCCGTCAGCGCCAATCGGTCGAGTCGCATCTTCAAGTACTCGGGATCGTTGCAGACGCTCTTCTGTACTCGCGTCATTGAGAGAGCGGATGGCCCTCCCAGGTGCAGTACGGCGTCGAAATCCTGTTCGAGCGGCGTACCCGCGGGGCTAGGTTCGGTGCCGACAGTGGTGCCCCTTACCATGATCAGGCTCGGAACCGGCCAGGCTGCGCCCGCCTGGAACCGTGATAGATCGGGATAGCCGTTGGAAATTGTGAAAATGCGAGCTTTGGACTCGCGCTGCAGAATTGCCACGAGCGTGTCAGCGCCTAAGGGTCCACTACTGAGCAGGTGGCCCTCGCCGTATACGACCAGCGCACGACGGTTCTTATTCACCACCTCCTGCCGAATAACCTTTGCCGCGTGCGAGTCTCGCTGCGGGTAATAGGCGTTGATCTGGTCAGCGCCGCGGATCGACGCCCAATCGATCGGCGGGTCCCCCAGCACGACTCGAATGTGCGAGCCGTTGGCGCGGTTGACATCCCGAATCGCCGCGAAGAGCTCGTAATAGATCGGCGAATCCCAAAGGGTCCCGGGGATTGTCGTGTTCTCCCACACCTGCCGGATCTCCCGGTACGGGACATCTGCTCCAGCGGTGAATCGGTCCATCACCGTTTGATACCGGGCGTTGCCGAATTCGACCACGACGTCGTTGACGAGCCGGCCGAATCGAGGATCACGCGCCAGCGCTAAGCGGAATTCATGTCCCTTCTGGTTATTGTGCGGCCCTTCAGATAAGGCGACGATCGAGTATTGCTCGAATAGATCGAGCACTGCCGAAACCGCCTCGCGAGGAACCGGGGCGACGCGGGAGGGCTGCCCGTGCGCGGCGACTGACAGCAGGACCGCGCCGACGCACGTAACAGCACTCCAAAGCAAGACGATCGTTACCGTTTTCGTTAACATCGGCATCATGGGTTGGCGGCACATACGAACACACCTGCTCGGAGCCGAATTAAGGATGGCGCGCTACTTCAATTCCGCGATCATCCGGTCCAGCGAATTCATCCCCATGCCGGTTGAGCCCCAACCGAAATCGGATTGCAGCATCTTGGAGATATCGTCGCGGGTTTTGTTCTGGCGAGCCATGTCGCGGACGCGGGTCTGCATTGTCCCGAACCCGGCGCGATATTTCTCCAGGTCGGCACGTTTCGAAAGCGGACCGTGGCCCGGAATCACCGTATCGAAATCGAGATTCAGGACTCCGTCGAGCGTCTTGGTCCAATCCACCGCGCTTGCGCCGCCGTTGTAATCGAGAATCGGGGCGACCGAGCCCTGGCCATTGGTGGTGAACAGGTCGCCCGTGTGCAGCACCTTCAGCGCGGGGAAGTACGCCACCACATCGCCGTTAGTGTGGCCGCGGCCGTTGTAATACAGGTCCACTTCCTTGCCGCCCAGAAACACCTGCGCCTGATCGCCGAAGGTGACCGGAGGAAGACCGGACTGCTTGCCGTTGACCATATTCGCCCGGGCGTTGCGCTGGGCCACGATGACGACGTTTTCCGCAAGCATCTTGGCGTTGCCGCCGGTGTGGTCCTGGTGATGATGCGTGTTCAGCACGTATTTCACCGGCTTGGACGTCAGCTTCTTGACGTCGGCCATGATCTCATCGTGGCTCTGCTCGAACTTATCGTCGATCAGGATCACGCCGTCGTCGGTCAAATACACAGCCACGTTGCCGTTGCCGTTCTGCTCGAGTTCGTAGAGATCGTCCTTGATCTTGTTGACGACGATCGGCGCCGGCGCCTGCTTGTTCTGCGTGTAGGCAACCCACGCGCCCGCGAACACAAAGAAGCCGGCTAGAAGACGTACCAGAAGCGTTCTGCGCATGTCGGGAACTATAGCAAATCTGAGCCGCGACTAAAAGGAGCGGTAACGATACGTCGCTGTAACTTTAAAACACCGCTCCTTCACAGTCGCGGCTCAGTAGCTCAGTGTGTTCACGCGATCTACTTGCTCGCGCCCCGGCCTTTACTCTTGTTCGCCGGCGGAGCCAGCTTGTTCAGCTCCAATCTGGCTTGGGGGGCGTAATCGTTGGCCGGATAGGATTTGACGAATTCATTAAACGCCTTGATCGCCTCGGTCTTGTGCCCGCCTAATTCGAGCGCGCGGGCCTTCTGGAACAGAGCGTCCTGGCTCTTGTTCATTCCGGGGAACGTGTCGATCACTTTCTGGAAAGCCTCCGCGGCCGACTCATAATCCTTTTGGTGCTGCAAATACACCATTCCGATCATGTATCCCGCGTTTGGAGCGTATTCATCGTCGTGAAAGTACTTGATGTAATTCGCGAATTCCTTCAGGGCGAGTTCGTCGTTGCCGCTCGCATAGTCCTTCTCCGCGTCCTGACGCAAGCCGAGCCGTGTGGTGCCGGGAGGCGGCGCGTTGGGGTCGGCGCTGGGAACGACCACCGAAGGAGGCGGCGCGGGAGCAGGCTGATTCAGAATGCTCACCTTGTCTGAGAGATCCTTGAGCTTGCTGTCGATCTGGCCCATGCGGACGTTCATTTGGCCGACGGTTTGGGTCAGCGCGTTCACGCTGGTCGCCAGCGCATCCATCTGCGACCCCAGCGGAGCTACCGCCAACGAAATCTTGCCCTGCTGATCGCTCAACGTGGTGGTGATATTGTTGGTCAGAGTGCGCTGTAACGCGGTCATGTCCTGCGTTACCTGAGTTGAAGCCGTCGTCGCCTGTTGCACCAACAGCCGCAGCGCTTCCAGCTTGTCGTCTTGCGATTTCTGTAAGGTCCTGACCTTCTCGGCAAGGTCCGCCACGTCCCGCTGGATCTCTAAAATGTCATCCTTTTTCTGCGCGGGGGAAAAGGCCGGGCCAGCCACCAGCGCCAGCACCAGCAGGCGAAGAGTGTTTCGCATCTGTCTTTACCTCCTGTACTTCACGATACCGCCAATCTGAACCCGGAAGGCGGCGGCGTTCCGACGGCCGGCCGCCGCGCTCCGGTTGCTTCCTCTACTGCGCCGGCGCCAGATGAGCGTGGCGGTTGCGTTGATAGCAATCCTCGCTCGCTTCCGTGCACACCGGACGTTCCTTGCCATAGCTGATCACCCGGATGCGGGCCTCCGGTACGCCCAATCCCACCAGAAAATCCTTGGCGGAGGTGGCGCGCCGGTCGCCCAGTCCGAGATTGTATTCGGCCGAGCCGCGCTCATCGCAGTGGCCCTCGATGACCACGCTGAAAGTGGGATCGGCAGCGAAGATGCGCTTCAATAGGTCCGCGTCGCGTGTCAGAGCCTGACGGGCATCGTCGCGGATATCGCTCTTGTCGTAGTCGAAATAGGCGTCCTGGGCGTCCCGGCTCAGCAACTCCGCGCCGGAAATCTTAGGCTCAGCCGGAGGCGGAGGAGGCGGAGGAGTCGGCACCGTCACATTCACTGTCACCGAACGCATATCGGCGCCGCCGCCGCTTCTGGCGGTTAGCGTGTATGTGACGGTGTTGGCCGGAAACACCTGCCGTGTGCCGTTGGCCGCGACGGCGCCCAGTCCCTGATCGATGGAAATATCGGTGGCGTTGGCGACTGACCAGCTCAACGTAGCCGACTGGCCGCGCTGAATGCTCTGCGGCTCCGCGGTGAAGCTGTTGATCCGCGCTGCCTGCGGCTTAGGCGGCGGCGCGGGTGGTGGGGGCGGTGGCGTTGTAGCGGTGGGCGCCGGCGGAGGTGGCGGTGGTGGTGCTGGCGCTTTCTTCTTACAGCCAGCGGTGGCGAGCAACAACATCGCGGCGAACACCGCTGCATTCAGTGTTCTTTTGTTCATTCGCATCCTATGATCCTGGCCTTCCTGTGTGGGATTCAAACCATTGTGACTTGAACCGTTGTGTCTCAAAGTACTGGAATTCAAACCCCTTTAGTTTAGCCCTTTCGCCCATACAGGTTGGAAGTTATTTCCCTTGGTGGTCAACTGCTGCACGTGCGTGCCGTCCGCCAGCATGGTGAAAATCTGCGTAGACCTCCCGCGCTTCGAAGTAAACACGATGTGCAAGCCGTCCGGCGCCCAGGTCGGATTCTCATTCACGCCGGCGTTGTGCGTCAATTGAATGTACTTGTGCGTGGCGACATTCATGATGAAGATGTTGAACTGGCCATACTCATAGCCGTGAGTCCAGGCGAATGCGATCCATTGCCCGTCCGGGCGCCAGGAAGGATTTGAGACGTAGCCATCTCCGGGCGTTAGCATCTCCGCGCCGCCGCCGTCGATGCTCATCAGCCAGAGCTGTTCCTGGGAACCCGTGCGGCCGGAGATGAACGCGATCTGGCTGCCATTTTTCGGATTCACCTTGGGCTCCTCCTCGATGGCTGAAACATGCGAAATCGCGGTCAAGTCGCCGCCCTGGAGGTTGGCCATATAGATCTTCTCGTCCTTGTCGTTGCCGATCTTGGTGGCGAACAACACGTGCTTGCCATCGGGTGTGAACTCGGGCGTAGCCACCACCGAAGAGACGGGATTGTAGAACGAGAGTTTTCGGTTGGGTTCGACGGAATGGATCATGATCTGGGGATTGCCGTCCACCAGATGCCCACCCCTCTCTAGCTGAGGGTAACTGGTGAACGCGAACATGGTCCCATCGGCGGAAACCGCCGGCGTTATCGAGATGCTCTTGTAATTCGTGAGCTGAACCTGGTTGGAGCCATCGTAGTCCATGGACCAGATCTCCTTCACGCCCACCTGTTTCCCGTCGGCCATCGTGCGCGGGCCAGTGCGGTCCGAATCGAAATAAATCTTGGTGCCGGAAAGGCTCTTGCCTCCGAACTGCGACAGAATGTCGGCGGCAAACTCGCGCGCGACCTTCTTCGCGCCTTCCTCGTCGAGCGACCCGACGTACCTCTTATTGCCGAACAACGTCGCGGCGGCGGGCGTTGGCTGGCTGAGATTGTAGAGATTGCCGACGAGCACGAAAAGCCCTCCCTGCTCCGCCGCGTAGCCGAACGCGAGGTCGTTCGCATTGACCGGAGCCCCGGACCAATCCGTGAGCCAAGGTGCGGCGCTTTGGCCAATGGCGTTGGGTGGAACGAAGTCCTCGGGCCGCTGTGGCACGTTTAGTGGATACAGGCTCTTGGCCGCCAGCGTCAGCACGCCCGCGCCGTCCAGCTCGTCCCATAGCGTCGCATTGAACGTATTCATGAACTTCTGCGCCAGGCCCGCCCCGCGAAAGTCGGGAACCGCCAGCTTAGGTTTTTCGCCGCCAGTGATGACGCCCCGGATATCCGCGTCCTGCCCGGTCAGCATCAGCGCGCTGGTGGCGAGCAGTAAAGTAAGGAGCACGAAAATAGTTTTGGTTTTCATCGTTTCAAATCAAACCAGAATTCAGCCGAGGCTTGGTTGCGATCGAAGCATGCAGGAATCGGAGGGAACGGGCTCGAATCCATGATCGCGCGTTCCACCGAGGAATCCAAGGGAGCGATGCCGCTGCCCTGGAGAATACGGACGTTGCGGGCCGTGCCGTCGTGCAGCAGGTCAAAAGTGGCGATAACCGTGGGCGCGGTGCGAACCGAAGCGTCCACGTTGCTGGTGTTCCAGTGCGAAGCCACCAGTAGCTGGATCTGTGCGGCGTAAGCCGGGCAGCGGTTACCTATAGTGGTATTGGCGCCCGGACTGACGCGTCCCGCGCCCGTCGCCGCGAAAGCCGGATTCGACACCGCCGGAGCCGAATGGCTGTACACCTGATTCAGATCCAGTTTCGTGACCGGCCGGTATTTGTTCTTCTCGCTGGCCTCGTCAGCCGGATTCTTTTTGGCGTTGCGGTCCTTGAGCGGGATCGCGTCCGGTGGAGGCTTCTCCTCTTTGACGCGCTCGACCGGCTTGGGGGGGGCCTGCGGAACCTGAGAATCGGTATCGCTCGCTAGCGGATTCTGCGGACCCTGGTGCGGGAGTGGAATCGTATTCACCGCTTCAATGCCCACCGATGCTCCGCCAGCGTCCATCGCCCCGAACATACTCTTGTGCGCCGCCAGCCAGCCGGAATAAATCATCCCCGCCACCAGCGCCGCGTGCATCGCCAGCGCCGCCAGGAATGCACCGCGAATGCGTTCGGGTCGCGCCATCTCGTGTTGCACCAGCATCTCGGCGGGAGCGGTCACGGTTTCTTCAGATCCTCCAGCTTGGTGACAACTTCTATATGGAAGTGCGCCTGGGAGAGGACGCTGACTACTTGCATGAACGTATCCAGCTTCGTGTTTTTATCCCCGACCAGATAAACGGATTTCTGGCCCTTGAACTTCTTCTCGATCTCCGGCCCGATCTGGTTAATGTTGATCTTCTCACCGTTCAGATAGAGGCTCCCGCTCTTCGTAATTTGCACCTGCGGTAAATCTTCGGTTGTGTCCTTCACTTGCTTTACCGCAGGCACGTCGATGTCCAGGCCGGACTCCATCACGTGCGCCGTAATCATGAAGATGATCAGCAGTACTAAGACGACGTCGACCAGCGGGACGACGTTCATCTCGGAGAGCGTCCCGAGGGAGACGGACCGGCGTCCGCGCGCGCTCCACCCACGCCCATTTGCGTTACCCACGGAAAACGCCATATCTTGTGGAAATCACTCCCTCTAAACTAGATGCTCATTCTTCGAGATTCCGTTCCGTCAAATTGAGGAACTCCAGCGAAAAATCCTCCATGCGCGCCCCAATCTCCCGGATCCGGCTTCCGAAAAGGTTGTAGAAAACGCTGGCAGGGATGGCGGCGAACAAACCCATCGCCGTCGCCGTCAGCGCGTTTGCGATGCCTGGCCCCACAGCCCGCATACTGGGAGTGCCCGCCAGGCCCAACCCCTTAAACGAGTCGATGATGCCCCATACCGTGCCGAATAGACCGATAAACGGGCTCACGGAGGCGACGGTCGCCAGCCCGCTCATATTCCGCTCCAGGCGTGAAACCTCTTCGCTGACACCCAATTGCAACGTCCGCTCCAGCGCCGCCTGATTGCTGATTTTCGAACGAGCGGCCATCTGCCGGCACACCTCGCTGTAGCCGAAATCGAAGACACCAACTAGCGGCGCGGCGCGGAATTGCTCGCTCGCCGCGGCCACGGCATCCAGTCGCGTGGCCTTACGAAACGCCCGCAGGAACCTAAGGTTCGATTTTTGCGCTCCGCGCAATGCAAACCACTTGGAAAGGATCACAGTCCACGAAAAAAGCGAAGCCAAGGCGAGCACGCCCATTACGACGTTCGGAACTACGTCGGAAGTCTCCGCCAGCTCTAGAAAATTTATTTGCAGCCAGAGTGCGGTTACGTGTGGTCCTAACATCCCCGCTTTCATTGTAGACGACCTGCGCATGGGAACAAAAGAAATAAATAATGTTTTAGGAAGAGCGGCGGCATTGGCAGCCGCGATGCCGGGTCCCCTATAATCGTGGGCAATGCAGGTTGACTCCAATGTTGGTTGAGCTGCTTGTGGAAAACTACGCCGTCATCGAGCGGGTCCGCGTACGCTTCCACCCCGGCCTCAACCTGCTGACCGGCGAAACCGGAAGCGGCAAGTCTATCGTGGTGGATGCGCTGGGGCTTCTGTTCGGTGGACGCTCCTCGGCCGAAATGGTCCGTAGCGGCGCGGATCGCGCTCGCGTGTCGGGGGTCTTTGAAATCCCCTCCTCCCCCGAGCTTCTCGCGTTGCTCCACGACTCTGGAGTCGAACCGGAAGACGGCGAGTTATTGATCGAGCGCGAGATTCAATCCAGCGGCAAATCCCGCGCGCTGGTGGGAAACCGTCCCGCCACCGCGGCTCTGCTCCGGGATCTCGCTCCGTTTCTGGGAGATATTCACGGCCAGCACGATCAGCAACAGCTCTTCTCCCCGGCGGTGCAGCGCGAAATGCTGGATGCTTTTGCGGGAGCGGAAGAACTGGTTCGCGAAGTCGCGGCGCGATACCGGCAGTGGCGAACCTTCTCCGCCGAACTCGAAGAGCTGGACCGCACCTCGCAGGAGAAGCTCCGGCTGGCGGATTTGTGGGCCTTCCAACGCAAGGAGATCGAGGCCGCCGCGCCCAAGCCGGGCGAGGACGCCGAGCTTGAGAATGAGCGGCGCGTGCTGCGCAACGTCGTCCGTCTTCAGGAATCAGCTGGAGCCGCATACGCGGCGTTATATGAAGACGCGCACAGCGCTCTGGCGCAGCTCGCGGCGGCAGCCAAGCGCCTGGATGAAGTCGGGCGTATCGATAAAAGCATTGAGGACGTGATCGCGGCGCTGAAACCGGCCTCCATCGGAGTGGACGAAGTCGCGCACGCCCTTCGGCACTATCTGGGCGCGCTGGAAGCCGATCCCCGGCGTTTGGACGAAGTGGAATCGCGGCTGGCCTCGCTCGAAAAGCTGAAGCGCAAGTACGGAGCCACGATTGAGGAGACGCTCGCGTTTCTCGATCAGGTGAAGTCGGATCTTGCCGACGTGGAGAATTCGAGCGAACGCCGTCAAGCGCTCGAAAAGGAGATCGCCAAAGCCACCGCGGCTTACGAATCCACTGCCCCTCAGCTCACGATGAAAAGGACCGAGGCAGCGGCACGCCTAAGCCGGCGCGTCGAACGCGAACTCGCAGCGCTGGCTATGGAGAAGACCCGCGTCGAGATTTGTGTCGAACCCGCGGCCGAGGGAGAAGACGGCTGGTCCGAGCACGGCTCCGACGCCGTCCGCATCTTGATCTCGCCCAATCCGGGCGAGGAGCCGAAGCCGCTCGAGAAGATCGCCTCGGGAGGGGAACTGTCGCGCGTGGCCTTGGCGCTTAAAACCTGTACTGGCCCTCGGAGCGCTTCCGCACCGGGCGCCTCGCCTCTGACGCTGGTATTCGATGAAATCGACGCGGGTGTGGGCGGCAGTGCGGCGGAAGCTGTAGGCCGGCGGCTGAAGAAATTGTCGCGCGGGAGCCAGGTCATCTGCGTGACACACTTGCCCCAGATCGCCGGCTTCGCCGATCATCATTACTCGGTCGAGAAACACACCGTCAAGGGCCGCACCACCGCCGCCGTGGAGGAGCTGACGCCGGAGGCTCGCACCCGGGAGATCGGCCGCATGCTTTCCGGCGAACGCGTTACCCCGGAAGCGCTCCGCCATGCCGAGCAATTGATCAAGCTGGGGGTTGAATAATGCCGACTCGGCGCCTTGGGTTCGCTCTACTCTCAATCGCTCTGGCTCTCCAGGCCCCGCTTCAAGCGTGGAATGCGACGGGGCATCGGATTGTCGCCGCAATCGCCTACGATCACCTGAACGCCAAGGCCCGGACTCGTGTGGACGAATTGCTGCGGCAGCATCCCGACCTGAAGGCTCTTATCGGACGAGACGCGTTCCTCGCGGCCTCGGTCTGGCCGGACGTGATCAGGGGCGACAAGCGCTTTTATGACGATACGCTGCCGAATGCCCAGCCGACGCCGCTGCTCCCTGATTTTGCCAGCGCGGGATTTCTCAGCATGGCGCGGCATACCAACTGGCACTATATCGACCTTCCCTTTTCGCCCGACGGAACTCCGCTCGAACCAGCCAAGGCCCCCAACGCACTTATCGAGATCCAGCGGATTCTCAAGGAAGCCAATCTCAGCGTGTACGACCTGCCGTGGCTGGTGCATCTCACCGGCGACGTGCATCAACCCCTGCATTGCACCAGTCGGTTCACGAAATCGCTTCCTCAGGGCGATCAGGGCGGCAATCTGGTCTTTGTGACTCCTGGCCGGAATCTGCACTCCCTCTGGGACGATCTGGCCGGAACCGATACGACCGACGCGTACGTGAATCGCTATGCCACTGAGATTACAGCCGAATTCGTGAAGGAGAGCGGCCAGCGTCCGCGTCTTTCCAGAGACCCGAAGAAGTGGGTTGATGAGGGGTTCGACCTAGCTAAGCGCGAAGTGTATGACTTTGGGCCGGAATCCGGATCGCGCGAGCATCCTGTGCCGCTTCCGCCAGGTTACGAGCCCAATGCCCGGCGAATTGCCCGGATTCAGCTCGCCAAAGCCGGATTTCGGCTGGCGGCGGCATTGAACGCAAAGCTCGGACGATGAGCAAGATCACACCGAAGTTCAACAAAATAGACCGGTTGGTACTAGGGCTACCAAGCGCCTGGTTCTCGCTTTCAGGCCACCAAGTAACAATTTTTAATCTAAGAGCTTGTTGCTCTGTACACGGACATAGTCCGGTGCTAAGATGGAGTCGTCCAGTTGTGGAACCTTAAACGGTTCAACGCGTCTCTTTCTCTAGGGAGCGATTTGCCGACTGCCAGGTGAATCCCCCCCAAGTTCGGCACGCTACGACCTCGCGGTAGTGGTGAGCCGGCCGGTGAGTATCTTCCTCCGAGTACTCACCGGCTTTTTTATTTCTCCGCAATCTCTACCGTCTATACTGGCAGTAAGTGCAGACCTTCGACATGATCGTCCTCGGCTCCGGTCCCGCGGGCCAGAGGGCGGCAATACAGGCCTCGAAATGCGGCCATCGTGTGGCGGTTGTGGAAAAACGCGAGGTTGTGGGCGGAACCTCGGTCAATACCGGCACCATCCCCTCCAAGACCATGCGCGAGGCGGTCTTGCACCTGTCCGGCTACAATTACCAGGATATTTACGGAGTCAACTACCGTGTGAAGGACAAGATCTGCATGGCGGATCTCAACTTCCGCGTGCAACACGTCATCAAGACCGAGATAGACGTTACGCTGTCGCAGCTTACGCGCAACAACATCGAGATGTTTTTCGGGTGCGCCAGCTTCGTGGATCCACACACGATCCGTGTGGAAGGCTCCCATGGCGCCAATGTTTACGGCGCTGAAATCGTCGTGATCGCCACCGGCACTAAGCCGGCGATTTCGTCCAAAGTTCCGGTCAACGGCCGCAATATCCTCAATAGCGACCAGATCTTGGAGATGCCCGACATCCCAAAGAGCATGATCGTGGTGGGCGGCGGCGTGATCGGGGTCGAATATGCCTGCATGTTCGCCATTCTGGGCGTGCGCGTGATTTTGGTGGAGAAGCGCCCTCGGCTGCTTGAATTCGCCGATTCCGAGATCGTCGAGGCCCTCTCCTACCACTTGCGCGACAACCGCGTCACCATGCGTCTCAACGAAGAGGTTTCGAGCGTCGAGGGAACGGCCGGATCGGCCGTGGTCGCGAACCTGGAGAGCAAGAAGAAAATCGTCGGCGACGCCTTGCTCTACGCCGTCGGGCGGCAAGGCAATGTGGACGAGATGAACCTGGCCGCGGCCGGCCTCGAAGCCGATTCGCGGGGGCGCATCCAAGTGGACGCGGATTACCGCACCAGGCAGCCGCATATCTTCGCGGTAGGCGATGTGATTGGGTTCCCCAGCCTGGCCTCGGTTTCGATGGAGCAGGGACGGATCGCCGCGGCGCGCGCCTTTAACGTCCCGGCACAATCCAATCCGGCGACGTATCCCTATGGAATCTATACGATCCCGGAGATCTCCTTCATCGGCAAGACGGAGGAGCAGCTTACCGATGAGGACGCCCCTTACGAGGTCGGCGTGGCTTATTATCGGGAAATTGCCCGAGGCCAAATCCGCGGCGACACCACCGGACGCCTCAAACTGATCTTTCACCGCGAGACACGCGAGTTGCTGGGGGTTCACATCATTGGCGAAGGCGCGGCCGAGTTAATTCACATCGGCCAAGCGGTCATGGTTCTCAAAGGCAAGGTGGATTATTTCGTCGAGACCGTTTTCAATTACCCGACTCTGGCGGAATGCTACAAAGCCGCGGCTTTTAACGGTCTTAACAAGTTGTCGCGCATCTAACAAAAGGGCGGGAGGCGATGATGGCCGAACTGCGCAGTATTGGCCTTGTGGTTTCCGAGCATATCGCGGCCGGGGTCGTTGAGAATCACCAACTGATTGGGGAGATTCGCCGCCTGGCGCACGATGAGGAGGGCGGAGATCTGCTGCGCGGGATGCCGGCCGAGGAGATCGTCCGGATGCTGGCCGCAGAAGCGGCGGCGCTGGCAGGCGGGAGGCCAGTGGAAGCGATCGGTGTCGCCTTTCCGGGAATCGTGCGCGAAGGGATCATCGAAGACTCGCCGAATCTGCATCAAATCAAAGGCTTGCACGTTGCCGTAGCGATGCGGGAAGCGCTGGCGGCGCAGGGCCTTCAAAGCCGCCTGAGGATTTCGAACGATGCCGATGCGGTCGCCACAGGCTTGGCCGCGACCCAGGGAGTGCTGGACAGGGTGATTCGCGTCTGGACGCTGGGCGCGGGCATAGGCTTCGGGCATTATCCGGCGGCGGGCGGCGTTTGGGAGGGCGGTCATATTGTTGTGTCGCTCGATCCCAATGAAAATTTCTGCGCCTGCGGCGGCCGAGGGCATCTGGAAGGCATCCTGGGGCATCGTGCGATGCGCTTGCGCTTTCTGGATCGCGAGCCGGAGGAGGTTTTCGCCGCCGCCAAGACCGGCCCGAATTCAAATCCCGACCCTCGGTGCGTGGAATTCGCGTTGCTGTGGCATCGCGCCCTGGCGGCAGCCACGGCCACCAGCATTCACCTGGAGGGTCCAGGCAAGTTTTACATAACAGGGATGAATGCGCGCTTCGTCAACCTCGGGTTCTTGAACCTGTGCGTCCAGGAAATGGTCAAGCTGAGCCCTCTACAAGGTTACGTTTTCGAGATTGTTCCGGCCAACGACGAACTGGGTGTCATCGGCGCAGCCGTCAACGCGGCTCAGGCATAAAGAAAACCGCACTCGCTGTTCTGCAAGCGCGGGAACGAAGTCTCACCTGGGACAGGAGGTAAGATCTCAGTGAGACGAGTGCTCGGATTACTGCTTGTTTGTGCTCTGCCGGTGCTTCCAGGTTCCAACGCGTATATTCAACACAACTTGGTTGCCGACACACCAGGCGTCGCGGACCTGACCGATCCCAATCTGATAAATCCTTGGGGGATCGCGGAATCGGCCACCTCGCCATTTTGGATCAGCGATAATGGCACGGGGTTGGCGACGATCTATTCGACCAGTACAACCGCCACCATCACGATTAGTTCCACCAAGCCGACCATCCCGCGCGGGGCTGCGAGCGGAACGGGTCCGGCACCGGTCACCGGCCAGCTCTCCAACACCACGACAGTGTTTCTGATCGGGACCACCAAAGCCAGCTTTCTATTTTGCACCCAGGACGGGACCGTCTCTGGATGGAACGGGGGAGCAGCGGCGACGATCAAGGTCGACAATTCCTCGAAAGGCTCGGTGTACGACGGCATGGCTTTGGGCGGGACTTCCACGGCGCCCCAGCTTTACGTGGCGAATTTCCACACAGGAGCGGTGGAAGTCTACGATGGCAACTTCGCGCCGGTCTCCTTGGCCTCGGGCGCCTTCACCGACGCGCAGATTCCCTCCGGATTTGCGCCGTTCAACATCGTGAATCTGAGCGGCCAACTGTACGTGGCGTACGCGAAGCAGGACAGCACGGGCAAAATCGACGTGGCCGGCCCGGGCAACGGCTACGTGGACATCTTCGACATGGGCGGCAACCTCACCAAGCGGCTGATTGCCGGCGGGGCTCTTAATGCGCCGTGGGGCATGGCCATCGCGCCTGCGAACTTCGGCGTCTTCGCAAACATGCTGCTGGTGGGCAACTTCGGGGATGGCCTTATCAACGTATTCGACCCGGCGGCAGGGACTCCGATGGGCGCGCTCCAGAATCCCAGCGGGTCGGCGATCTCGATCAGCGGCCTGTGGGCGCTACAGGTTGGGAATGGCAAGAGCGGCGGCGACGCGAACGCCGTCTATTTCACCGCCGGACCCGGAAACGAACAACACGGGCTCCTTGGAAGCCTGCAAGCGGCGCCGGTGCTTCTGAGCACCAATCCGGTGGTCAACGGCGCGGACTTTCTGGGGAGCAGCGGCATCGCCGAATACACGTGGGTCAGCGTGTTTGGCTCCAATATGTCTTCCACCACGCGGACTTGGCAGGCCAGCGACATGCCCAACGGCAAGCTCCCCACGCAACTGGACGGCGTCAGCGTGACGGTGGACGGCAAACCGGCGTATATCTCCTATATCAGTCCGACACAGGTGAACGCGCTGGTGGCTGCGGACTTCACCCTGGGGCCTGTGCAAGTCTCCACGATCAACCAGACCCTTGCCAGCGGCAGTACTTCGGCGACAATGCAAGCGGAGTCGCCCGCGTTCTTTATTTCGAAGAGCAACTATGCCGCGGCGCTCCACGCCAACAACACCGTGGTGGGTCCAACGACGCTCTACCCCAATAACTCCACACCGGCGGCGCCAGGCGAGACGATCATGCTGTTCGCCACCGGCTTTGGTCCCGGCAGCACGGCGATTCCGGATGGTCAGGTCATTGTGACGCCGATTCCGATCACGGGCGTCACGGTGACGATCGGCAACGCTCCAGCGGTGGTGACGTTCCAGGCTCTGACGATGCCGGGCGTGTATCAGATCAACGTCACGATTCCGGCGTCGACCCCCAACGGCGACGCGGCGCTCGCGGCGACGATCGGCGGTCAGACGACGCAGGCGGGCGTTCTGGTGTCGGTCCAAAATTAGCAGGACCGAGACGTAAGAGGGAAAACGCAACGGCACCCATGCGTCACCTTGGAGTACGCTAGATGAATGGGAGCCATAACGGAATCAAATATCGACATTGATTTTGCTGGCGCGTCTACGGCGCCGCCGCCGGAGCTCGATCTCAGACCGGAGCACCTGGAGTTCGGACGGGTCACGGCTCCGCTGTGGTTTCGCGCGTGGCACCGCAAGGGTGCGTGGGAGCGCGGCCGCATCGAGCCCTGGCATACCATCGACCTGCATCCGGCGGCCATCGTCCTGCACTACGCCCAGGAAATCTTCGAGGGGCTGAAGGCATACAAGATGCCGGACGGCTCCGCGGCGCTGTTCCGGCCGGACATGAACGCGGCGCGCATGAATCGTTCCGCGGCGCGCATGGCCATGCCGGAGATCCCGCAACAGCTTTTTATCGACGGCATCCGCGCCCTGGTGGATTGCCAGCGCAAGTGGATTCCGAATCCGCCCGGGTCGCTGTACATCCGGCCCACGATGATCGGAACCGAGGCGTGCGTCGGCGTCCGGCCCAGCAGCGAATATTTGTTCTACGTGATCGTGCTGCCCTCGGGCAGTTATTTTCCACAGGTGCCGAGCGGGAGCACCGGCACGGTTCGCGTCTTTGTTTCCGAAACCGTGGGACGCGCCGCGCGAGGCGGAACCGGCGATGCCAAGGCGGGCGCGAACTACTCCGTGACGCTCCAGGTGATCGGCGAGGCCAAGAAGAAGGGCTGCGCGCAGGTGATGTTCCTGGATTCGCACGGCGAGCGCACAGTGGAGGAGATGGGCGGCATGAATGTATTTTTCCTGCGCGGAGATACATTCATCACCCCGCCTTTGACGGGCACACTGCTGGCCGGGATCACTCGGGACAGCATCCTGAAGCTGGCTCCCACTCTCGGAATCAAGGTGAAGGAAGAACGGATCGTGTGGGAGGAGTTGGTGGCCGGTGTGAAATCCGGGCAGGTGAGCGAGGCCTTCGCGTGCGGAACGGCGGCTGTGATCACCGGCATCGAATCCTTTGTCCTGGAACACGGCGGCGAAGTGCGCGTCGGCAACGGCCAATGCGGACCGGTCACGCACAAGCTCTTCGATACGCTGCGAAACATCCAGTACGGCGTCTCGAAGGACCCGTTCGGATGGGTGGTGACGGTCTGACCATCCCGATTGACATAAACATGTTATAAGTGTTATAAATGTTTGTTGAAGTTTGAACCTATTAAAGTGGCGGATGAGTGTTGGGTGGCTCTCGCAGCCCTCACCAGGGAGCATCCGAAGCAGGCGGGATTTTCGCGGCGCGAGATTCTGGATCGAATCCGTCTCCAGGGAGCGCATCCCGAATTGCGTCCAGGCGTGCAAATTCACATCCAGCAGCACAACGTCGCCAATTATCCTCCGAATGCGGGGCGCTACCGGATGTTTTACAGGCTTGCCGACGGCACCTACAGGCTGTTTCGGCCGGGGGACGCGTATCATCCGTCGCGCGGGGGAAAGACTCATCCCAATCGCGGGGATCTTCCGGCAAAGTATCACAGCCTCCTGGATTGGTATGAGCGCGAATACTGCGAGGGGAAGACGTTGGTGGAAGACGACCCGATATTGAAGATGTGGGGATTGGGCCGGGAGATATGGAAAGGCGTCGATCCGGATGCGTATGTGGCCGAATTGCGGGCGGATTGGAAAGAGGACGCCCCGCCTCCACTGCGAAAACCGACTCGCGCGACGCAAGAAAAGCCGGCGCCTGTTCGGAGGTAGAGCGTGGCGAAGGTATTCTGGGACACGAACCTATTCATCTATCTCTTCGAGGGCACGGGAGCCGCGGCGGAGCAGACGCTGGATTTGTGGAAGCGAATGCTCGATCGGGGTGACCGGCTGTATACCAGCGCGCTCAGCGTGGGCGAGGTGTTAGTAATGCCCGCCCGCGAAGGACGCAGAGAGCTGGAACAGCGGTATCTGCTACTGTTCCAGAGCTCGCGCATCACCATAATCCCGTTCGATCTGGAGGCTGCGCCGCATTTTGCACTTGTGCGCGTAGATCCAACGATACGTCCACCCGACGCGATTCAGTTGGCTTGCGCGGCCGCGGCTGAAGTCGATCTGTTCATTACGAACGACGAACGGTTGAGCCGGAAGAAGATCTCACGGATAAAATTCATCACCAGTCTGGCTCGGGCGCCGATTGCGTAAGAGAATGCCGAGACTGGAACACAATCTAGTGTTGCCGCGTAATTAGTAGAAGCGCCTCCATTAGAGAAGCATCGGGGCAAGGAATCAAAGGAAACTTTCATGCGGAGCTTTTTTAACCGAGTATTGTCTTATCGAACTTTGTACACGAATCTTATCCCGCTGGCGTGCCTATGTTTGGCGATGGCCATCCCGGGGGCGGCGGAAGACGAGGTTCGTATCCTGCCGGCGCAAGGCCGGCTCGGCTGGCTGACGAATCCTTACCGGCAAAGAACAGTCCCGGCGATTAGTCTCGACAATTCGCCGCGTTTGGAAACGCTGGTGCGCGCGGGCAATCTGTACCTCACCGCCCCGGACGTGGTGGCGCTGGCGATCGAGAACAATCTGGACGTCGAAGTGCAGCGTTACGGTCCGCTGCTGGCGCAGGAGGTGTTGCGGCGCGCGCAATCCGGCGGCGCACTGCGGAGCGTCGGTTTAGGCGTCGCGGCGGGGCCGCAGAGCGTCAGCCTGCAAGGCGTCAGCGTCAATACAAACGGCGCGTCGGCGAGCACGGCGGGCAACGGAGTCAGTTCCGGCGGCGGAATCGTGACGCAGTTGGGGCCGTCGCTTCTCTCGCTCGACCCCACCTTCCTGGCCTTCACCAATTTCGCGCACACCACCAGCCCGCAGAGCAACACGTTCCTCACCGGGACCACGGCGCTGGTGCTCGGCACGGCCACCTATGAGGCGCAGTATGCGCAGAACTGGGTCTTTGGATTGACCGCGCAGTTGACCTACGTCAGCACGCGCAACAGCGTGAACAGCAAACTTTACAGCCTGAATCCATTCACCTCCGGCGATCTGGATTTGCAGATTACGCAGAACCTGCTGCAAGGCTTCGGCGCGTCGGTCAACGGCCGCAACATCCGGGTGCAAAGGAACAACCTCAAGGTGATGGATTTGCAGTTCAAGAACCAGTTGATCACCACTGTATCGGCGATCTTGAATCTGTATTGGGATCTGGTTAGCTTCCGCCAGGATGTGCAGGCCCGCCAGCGGGAAGTGGACGCGGCGCAGCAGTTGCTGCAGGACAATCGCAGGCAGGTTGAATTGGGCGCGCTGGCGGAGATCGAGGTCAAGCGCGCCGAGGCGCAAGTCTATTCCAGCCAGCAGGATTTGGTGGTGTCCCAAACCAATCTGCTGCAACAGGAGACCATCCTGAAGAACGCGCTGGTGCGAGACGGAGTGCAGCGCGCCAACCTAACCAACGTGCGGGTCATTCCACTGGACCAGATCGTGATTCCGGAATCCGATAACTTGAGGCCGCTCGACGAGCTGACCCAGCGGGCCGTGGAAAAACGTGTGGAAGTCGCCACCAATCGCACCAACATCGAGAGCAATCAAATGAACCTGGTGGGAATCAAGAACTCGCTCAAACCGTCGCTGCAAGCGTTCGCGGAACTCACCAACAATGCCTTGGCGGGCGTGACTACATCGCCCGCGGCTGCCATCGCGGAGGCAGCTTTCGCCGGGGGATACGGCAACTTCCTCTCCCAGATTTTTCAACGGAACTATCCGAATTACTCGGCGGGGTTGTCGCTGAACATCACGCTGCGGAACCGAGCGGCGCAGTCCGATTACGTGACCAGCCAGCTCGAGCTGAGGCAGAATGAGCTGAACCTGCGCAAGTCCATCAATCAGGTGCGGGTGGATGTGGAGAACGCAGTGATAGGCCTACAACAGGCGCGCGCCCGATACAACGCCGCGGAGAAAGCGCGCGAACTGCAACAGCAAACCCTGGACGCGGATCAGGAGAAGTACCGGCTGGGAGCGTCTACTTCGTACCAGGTGGTACAGGATCAGCGCGACCTGGCAAGCGCGGTGAGCACTGAGGTGCAAGCTCTGGCCAACTACACGCATGCGCGGATCTCTTACGATCAAGCGATGGGAACTACGCTCGAGACCAATAATGTTTCGATTGACGAGGCCATGGCCGGGAAGATTTCGCGGCCGTCGAGCCTTCCGGCGTATCTGCCGGCGGGGGAGGTTTCCAAATGACGGGCTGTTGGAGAAAGGGCGTCGCCAGGAGTGGCGACGCGGCACGCAGGAGTGCGTACGCCACATTATCTTTCGCCCTGCTATGCGGCGTGCTGCAAGCGCAAGACACCTCGATTGAACCGGTGCGCCCCCAGAAACCGGCGATAGAGCGGCCCTATTTTGCGCCTCAGACGCCGCCGGTCCGGCTAAATAATACCGGACGCTTAGGCGATTTAATCCGCGCGGGAATCCTGTACTTAACGGCGCAGGACGCGATCGCGCTGGTGCTGGAAAACAACATCGACCTGGAATCGGCGCGCTACAACCTGCCGATCGCGGCCTGGAATCTGAAGCGGTCCGAGGCCGGCGGCGCGCTTCCGGGTGTGCCTAGCGCCGCGGGCTATGCGGGATCGGTCGCCAGCGGTCAGGGTGTGGCGGGCAGCCAGGCAGCGGCAGGAGTCGGAGGAGGCGGCGGTGGTGGAGCGGGAGGCGGCGGAGGGAACGCGACCATTTCGCAGATTGGACCAATCGCGCAGACGCTGGATCCCAGCTTTCAGGAATCCAGCGTCTTCAGCCACACCACCACGCCGGAGCCCAACGCTACGCAGAGCATCACCTCGGTGCTGGTGGACGCGACCCACGTCCATAACGCGTCGCTTCAGGAAGGCTTCCTGACCGGCGGCAGCGTGACCCTCAGCTTCAGCGACCACTATCTGAAAGAGAACGCCGCCACCGATATATTCAACCCGACTTCCGCGCCCAATCTGGGGATCAGCGTGCAACAAAATCTTCTTCGCGGCTTCGGCATTGGGGTAAACCAACGCACCATCAACGTGAACAAGATCAATCTTCAGACTTCGGATCTCAGCTTCAAGACGCAGGTGATCAACACAGTCGCCAGCGTGCTGATCCAGTATTACGGCTTGGCCGCCGACTACGAAGACCTGAGGGCCAAGCAGAGCGCGCTCGATACGGCGCAGCGGTTTTATGAAAACACCAGAAGGCAGGAGGAGCTGGGAGCGCTTTCGCAACTGGACGTGACCACGGCGCAGTCGCAAGTGGCCTCCAGCCAGAACGATCTGGTGACCTCGGAGACCGCCCTTCGCCAGGACGAATTGCAATTGAAGAACGTGCTGAGCCGCACCGGCGCGATGGATCCGGCGCTGGCCGCGGCGAGGATCGTGACGCTGGACCGGATCACGGTGCCGGCGACAGACGATCTGGCTCCGCTGGACGAATTGGTCCAGCAAGCGCTCGCCAACCGCGCCGATCTGGCGGTGCAGCAGGCCAACATCACCACCGCCGAGATCTCCGCGCTGGGAACCAAAAACGGCGTGCTGCCTTCGCTGACCGCTTTCGGCGGTGAGTCCCAGGCGGGATTGGCGGGCAACGCTCCTGGAAATTTGAACTTGCCTCTGGTGGGCGGCTTCGGCACGGCTCTGGCGCAGGTGCTTCGGCGGGATTTTCCGACCGAGCGCATCGGTGTGTTCTTGCAGGCTCCGATCAATAACCGGCAGGCGCAAGCGGATTATGGAATCGACCAGCTCCAACTCCGGCAGACGCAGCTCACCACGCGGAAATCGATCAACCAGGTGGTGGTGGACGTTTCCAACGGTGTGATCGCGGTGCGGCAGGCGCGGGTGCGGCATGAAGCGGCGGTGAAGAATCGCGAGCTGCAACAGCAGTTGCTGGACGCGGAGCAGCGAAAGTTTCTTCTGGGTGCATCGACTCCTTACAACGTGACCCAGCAGCAGCGCGATCTGGCGGCGGCGGCGGCGACGGAGGTTTCCTCGCTGGCGTCTTACCAGGCTGCGCGCATGTCCCTGGACCAGACGCTGGGAATTACGCTCGAAGCCAATCACGTGTCGATTGACGAGGCGAAGACGGGCAAGGTCGGTCGGGCGTCGTCGGCTCCGGCGAACCCATAAATTTTCTGTGGCGCAGGCCTCCGGCCTGCGAGTGGCTCTAGCCGACCGGAGCCGGGGCGCGCCGTGTAACGACACGCCGTGGACTGCGCACGTGCTTGATCACGCGGTACGCCAGCAGAACGGTGAGCATCGCGCCGTACATCACCGGCAGGCGGATGTCGGATTTGACCAGCAGATAATAATGGATCACGCCGGCGGCGGCGCAGAAGTAGACCAAGCGGTGCAGTTTCTGCCAGCGTTTGAAGCCCATGCGGCGCACCCATCCGGCGGTGGAGGTGATCGCCAGCGGAGTCATCCCCAATAACGCGGCCATGCCTACGGTGATGTACCAGCGCTTCATGATGTCCTTCCACATTTCGGAAAGATCGAACTGCTTGTCGAGCCAGGCCCAGGTCGCCAGATGCAGAATCGCGTAAAAGAATGCGAACAGGCCCAGCATGCGGCGGAAGCGCGTCAGTTGCGGACGGTTCAGAAGATTACGAAGCGGAGTGACGGTCAGGGTGATCAGCAGCAGCCGCAGCGTCCAGTCGCCGGTATAGTGGGTGATGAACTCAACCGGATTGGGGCCGATCGTGACGAAGAAGCTGCTCCGCGAGATCGCATTGGCCACCGAATCGGGAACCGCATTTAGAGCGGCGAGCACCGGCAGCGACAGACGCATGAAAGGAATCGCGCAGGCCAGAAACAACACGACCTTGGCCCATTTGCTGGACAGAATGTTCGCGATGGTCACTTCGGTCTAGTAATTCTTGCGCAAATCCATGAAGGCGTACATGCCGGCCACCTGGTCGCCATAGCCGTTGAACTTCAAGGTTTTGCGCCGCGCCAATTCGCCGAGCCGTTCCTCTGTGGCCTGGCTCCAGCGCGGATGATCGACTTCCGGATTCACGTTGGAATAGAAGCCGTACTCGCGCGCGTTGGCGATGTTCCAGGTGGTGGGAGGCTCCTTCTCCACCAGGCTGATCTTGTTGATGGACTTGATGCTCTTGAAGCCGTACTTCCACGGCACCACCAGGCGGAAGGGCGCGCCGTTCTGATTGGGCAGCGTTTCGCCATACAGGCCAACCACCAGCATCGCCAGCGAATTCATGGCTTCATCCATACGCAGCCCCTCGACGTAAGGGAAGCGGATGCCGGCTTCACCCTGGGAGAGCATGACCTTAGGATCGTAATAGCTCTGAAACGCGACGTACTTGGCGTTGCCGTTGGGCTCTGCCAGCTTAAGCAGTGCGCTCAAGGAGAATCCGATCCACGGCACTATGATGGACCAGCGCTCCACGCAGCGGTGGCGGTAGATGCGCTCTTCGAGCGGAGCGATCTTCATGATCGCGTTCAGATCCAGCGTCTGGGGCTTGCCCGCGCCGGCACCTTCGATGCGCACCGTCCAGGGGTCGGGAACATGCCACTTGGGAGCATTGCGGCCCGGATCCGGCTTGTCCGTGCCAAATTCGTAGAAGTTGTTGTAGTTTGTAACGGTGGCGAGAGGAGTCTCCTTGTCGGTGACGCTGAAGGGCGCCTGCGTCTTGGCGGCGTTGAGCTTGGTCGGAGCCGCGAACGCGGAGTATGGGCCAGCCAGGGATCCCAGCGCGGCGGCGGACGCGGCGCCTAGGAAGCGGCGGCGGTTCAGATAAACGCTCTTGGGCGTGACATCGGAATAGCGAAGCTCAGGTTGTCGGCGGATGATCATGGGCAACTCCCTCTCCTACTAATCTAACTCCTTCCTGGACGGGTGTGCGGAAGGGCGCGAGGCGCCGGGGGAAAAGCGTTATCCTTTAAAGTTGCCGACAGCCCTTTCTACGCCAAGCAACGTCTACGCTGACGCCTCATGAAGCCCCTCGACTGGCTGGTGATGTTCGGGTGGCTGGCGTTCATCGTCGGCTACGGCCTGTACCGGGGGCGCGGCAGCAACACCGTTAACAGCTATTTATTGGCCGGCAGAACCATGCCCTGGTACGCGATGGGGCTCTCCATCATGGCCACGCAGGCCAGCGCGGTCACCTTCATCTCCACCACCGGCCAGAGCTACACGGACGGAATGCGGTTCGTGCAGCTTTATTTCGGATTGCCTTTAGCCATGGTGGTGCTTTGCGCGACCGCGGTTCCCATCTTTCACCGCGCCAAAGTCTACACGGCGTACGAATACCTGGAACAGCGCTTCGACGCGAAGACGCGCGCCCTGGTGAGCGGGATCTTCCTTCTACAGCGGGGCCTGGCCGCCGGGTTTTCGTTGTACGCTCCCTCGGTGGTGCTGTCGGTGATTCTGGGATGGCCGGATCGGGCGACCACGGTGCTGATGGGAGTGCTGATCGTGGCTTACACGGCGTTCGGCGGAACCAAGGCGGTCACCTGGGCCGACGTGCAGCAGATGCTGTTGATCTCCTGCGCGCTGGTTTTGGCGCTGTTCATGGCTGTGCACCTGCTTCCCGCGAATATCTCATGGGCGAACGCGATCTCGCTGGCGGGGGCGTCGGGAAGGCTCAACGCAGTCAACCTGCATTTCGATTGGGACGACCGCTACAACCTGTGGAGCGGGCTCATTGGCGGGATGTTTTTGGCGTTAGCGTACTTCGGCTGCGACCAGAGCCAGGTGCAGCGTTATCTCACTGGAAAATCCATCGCGCAAAGCCGGCTGAGCCTGATCTTCAACGCCATGGCGAAGATCCCCATGCAGTTCTTCATCCTGTTCATCGGCGCGATGGTGTTCGTGCTGTTCATCTTCGTGAAGCCGCCGCTGCTGTTCCAACCGGTGGAGCTGAACAAGGTGCGGTCCGATCCCCGCTTCGCCTCAGTGCAGCAGCGTTACGATGAGGCGTTCGCCCAGCGCAAGGAAGCGGCCGAGAAATATCTTGCAGCCGGAAACTCAGGCGGAACGACTACCCAGGAGGAGAGCCGTTCGCGGCTCGCCGCGGCACAGCTCGCGCTAGACGACGCGCACGCCGCCGGTGAGCAGCTGGTGAGCAAGGATTTCCACGACACCAACTTCATCTTTCTCACCTTCGTGACCAACTATCTTCCCGTTGGAGTGGTGGGGCTGATTGTCGCGGTAATCTTTACCGCCGCGATGTCCTCCACTTCAGGCGAAATCAACTCGCTGGCCGCCGTGACGGTGATCGACCTCTACCAGAGGCACATTCGCCGGGACGCCTCCGATCGTCATTACTTGAATGCGTCGCGCTGGGCGACGGTGTTTTGGGGGATATTCGCGATGGGCTTCGCGCAGTACGTACGGGATTTCGGGGCTCTGATCGAAGCGGTGAACATCGTCGGGTCGTTGTTCTACGGAGGACTGCTGGGCGTCTTCATGCTGGCGTTCTTCTTCAAGAAAGTCGGCCCGAACGGGGCGTTTTTCGGCGTCCTCGCGGGAGAGATCGTGATCTTCGCCGCCTTCCTGTTCACCAAGATCGCTTTCCTTTGGTACAACGTGGTGGGCTGCGTCGTGGTCATCGCCGCGGGAGTTCTGGTCTCGCGGGTCTTCGACAACCGCGATGCCGTTCAGCGGCCCTGACCGGTGCGCTGCGCGGCCTGCCGGACGGAGGCGATCGAGACGGCCTGCTCCACGGAGCCGATCAAGGCGTCCAGCCTATCCGCGATTTCCGCGACCGAGGGCGCTTCGCGAGCCGGCAGGATCTGCCCGCGGACAAAATCGGGCAGGCTGCTGGCGTGGCACGCCAGGCTGGCGGCCTTGATGTCGTTATATTCCTCCTCGGTGAAGCGAACGATCACCGTTCGCGTGGAGGCCGACGGCGAACGGGTTTTGCCATAGCCCGAAAACGCGGCCTCGCCGAACTTGCGCCATTCATTCCGCCAGCGGCGGACGACGGTTGGGTTGAGTTCGAGGGCGCGGACCAGGCCGCCCACGGATTCGCCGGCTTCCAAGCGCTTGACTACAGACTCCTTGAACTCCTTCGAGAAAACGCGGCGGCCGCCAGGCTTTGCATCAATATGTCCGGCATCAATACGCTTTTCATCACCATCTCCGGCATCGATATGCCCGGCATGGCTGTCCCCGTCAGCCCGATAGCTCCCGAACTGCTTGCGCCAGCGGTGCAACACGCTGACACTGACGCCGCAGGCTTGGGCGACCTCGGCCACGGGAACCGTTGCCATCCGGCGCACGGCCGCTCTCTTGAACTTGTTGCTGAACTCGCGCTTGATCCTCACGTCGTTATGCGTTCAGTACGCCATGCGTTCAGTACGCCCCGTCGCCGCGCAGAACGGTCTTCACCGTGCGAGCCAAAATGTGAAGGTCCAGCCAGATGGACCAGTTGCGCACGTAGTACAGGTCGAAGCCGATCCGCTGCTCGTAAGAAAGAAGATTGCGGCCGGAGACCTGCCACATGCCGGTGAGTCCCGGCGTCACCTTCTTATACAGCGCGAAATCCGCGCCATAGCGCGCGATTTCACTGGCGATGATGGGGCGTGGCCCCACCAGGCTCATCTCCCCGATAAGAATGTTCCAAAGCTGCGGCAGCTCATCCAGGCTGGTATGGCGGAGGAAGCGGCCGAGGGGAGTGACGCGGGGATCGCGCTTCAGTTTCTGCGATAGGTTCCACTCCTCGCGCAGACTCGGGTCGGAATTCAGATGCTCTTCCAACACCTGATTCGCGTTGTCCACCATGGAGCGGAATTTCCAGGCGATGAACGGCCCGCCGCCGCGGCCGTAGCGCCGTTGCCCATAGAAAACCGGGCCCGGCGAAGTGAGCTTGATCGTCGCCGCGATGATCGCAACCAACGGCAGAGCCACAATGCCTAAGGCAACGACGAATCCCAGATCCAGCGTCCGCTTGACGATGCGCGAACCGGGCAGCAGCAGGCGCTGATGGACCTCCAGGCCGAGGATGCCGCTCAAGTCCCTGGCCTCCACCCACAGGCTGGAGAAGCCCGCGAGGTCGGGGACGACGATGACGTTGGTGAACAGCTCGCTGCAATGGTTGAAAAAGCTAAGCGCTACATGGCGCGGCGTTTCCGCCATGCTCACGATGACGTGCCGGACTTGCGATCCGCGGGCGAGCGAGACGGCCAGTTCCGAAGTGTCAAAAATGGCCACCGGCTTGAGCCCGAGCCCAGGCTGGCGTTCGAGCGCCTCCGCAATGCCGGCGGCGACGCGCGGCGCGCCGACAATCACAACCGGATAGCCCCACCACGGCTTGCGCGAGCAAACGGCTCTGGCGCAGGCGCGAAACAGGGGGCAGAGGATCAGCGTCTGCGCCCAAGCCAGCAGGAAGACCGCTCGCGAATAGGTGGCGGCGTCCTTGAGCAGAAAGATGGTGACGGCGAGCGCTGGATATACCACGCTGGTGGCGGCGCAGAGCTTGCGCAGCTCATCGACGGGATTGCGGCCGAAACCGGGATACAGGCCCGACGCCGCGTAGGCGAGGGGGAAGAGGAGCAGCACGGGCCAGAGGCGAGCATAGAGCTCGGGATCGAACGGGGCTCCGAGGCGCTTCCATAGGAAGATGCTGCCGGCAGCCGCAAGTGAAAGCGCCGCGAGATCCCCGAAGAGGAGAATGGCGATGCTAAGCCCCGGCCGCGCGGTTGCTTCCTCGCGCAACGCCTGCACGGAGGCGCGGTCCGTCTGGAGCCGATCGGCCTGGAGGATGACACTGCTGATCGAGTTGGGATGAAGAAGCGACACGTTTAGCGCGATGCCGCGGCGCTCAGCTCCGCGGGGGTGCGGCTGGCGCGGACTCCGGTGATGACTTGCTCATAGAGAGCGATGGTCCTGTCGACCATACGGTCGATGGAGAAATCCTGCGCGAGGACTCGCGACGCTCGGCCCATCCGCTCGCGCAAATCCGCATCATGGATCAGCGTCTCCAGCGCGGCCGCGATTTCGGCGACGCCGCGCACCGGTGTCACGAATCCGTTCACGCCGTGGTGCACTGTTTCCGCGACTCCTCCGACGGCGGTGGCGACGATGGGTAACGCTCTGGCCATCGCCTCTAGAACTACTAGCGGCCCCGCTTCGGAATCGCTCGCCAGAGCGAAAACGTCAAAGGCGTGCATCAGCGTCTTGGCGTCTCGCTCCCCCAGCCAGACCACGCGATCTCCAATCCCAAGCTGGGCGGTGAGCCGGCGGCACGCGCCGGCGAGCGGCCCATCGCCAATCATCACCAGTTTCGATCGCTTGCGTCTGAGGTCCGGCAGCGCGGCGAACGACCGCAGCATCGTCTCTGGAGATTTCTGGGGCACCAGACGCCCCACGAAGCCGACGCAAATCTCGCCGTCGTGGAGTCCCCATTCATTCCGAAGCTCCGCGGGGTCGCCTGCATAGGAGTCACGGTCGAGTGCGACCCCATTCGGGATGAGGCAAAGCTTCGCGGCGGAAATTCCGAGTTCGATGGCGTGCCGGTATTCTTCGCGCGAGACGGCGATCACGCCATCGCAGAGCTTTGAAAGAGCGGCCTCCAGCAGCGCGCCGGATTGCCTTACGATGCCCCCCCGATTCGGATCAGCGGTGAAGAATCCATGCGGCGTGTACAGACGTTTGATGGGGTCCTCGATCAGGCCCAGGCGTCCGACCAGGCCGGCTTTGGTGCTGTGGCAATGGAGTAGGTCGAAAGGGCCGTGACTCTGGAGGTATCGGCGGAGCGCACGAACGGCTAGTAGATCGCGAGCGTGCGGTTGCCGCCGCATGAGAATTCGGCGCGCCCGGAATCCGGATTGCTCGCCGAGCCGCCGCAGGTCCTCGTGGAAAACCGGGTCAGACCGAATGTCCGAGTAGACCAGATGAACTTCATGGCCACGGTCCAGCAGGCCATTCATCAAATCCACGACGTGGCGACCGACCCCGGCTGCCGCAGATTCTACGAGCTCGGCGATTTTCATTTTAGTAAAAATTCAGAAGCGACGTCTCTGTAATGCTCGCGGTTCGCGCCCACGAGAATTGGCGGCATCGCTCCAGGCCGCGACTCCTTAGTTCGGCGGCCAGCCGCGGTTGAGCAAGCTGTTGAATCCCATCTGCAATCGACTCTTCTCTTAACGGGTCGACTAGAACTGCCGCATCACCGGCAACCTCGGGCATTGCCGTACAGCTCGAGGTCAGAACCGGACATCCGCTCGCCATCGCTTCGAGGATCGGCAGGCCGAAGCCTTCATAGAGCGACGGATAGAGCAGACCCAAGGCGCCGGAGTAAAGTCCGGCGAGCTCCTCGTCGTTCACCACTCCGAGGTGCTGGACGGAGTTTGGCATAGCGCCTAGCGAAGCTCCTCCGGAAAAGCGCAGCCCTTCCTTTCCGACAACGACGAGACTCACGCCGCCAGCGCTTTCTTTCGTGTGAGCCCAAGCCGCGAGTAGGCGTTTGAAGTTCTTGCGCGGGGAAACGGCACCGATGGCCAGGAAGTAGGGCCGCTGGATTTCGAGGCGGTGGATGGTTTGTGAAATCTCATGTTCGGTCCTCGGGAAAAAGCAAGAGCTGCAGCCTTCCCAGGCCACGGTGATTTTGTCCTCCCGAACGCCGAGTAGTTCGACAACTCGGCGCTTACAAAACTCCGAAACCGTGACAATTCTCCGGACCCGCTTTGAGAGCGCCGGAAGCAGACGGCGGTACAGCAGAGAGAATGCCCGGCTGTACCATTCGGGACTTTCGAGAACAGCAATATCGTGGATGACGACGACTTGGTTGGGATGACCAATCGGACCGCATCCTGCCGGCGACAACAGCATGTCTCCACGCCCGATTGAGAACGGCAAAGCAAACTGCTCCCAAGGGTGACCCGATAGCCGTCGGCCCGTCACCACGACGCGATCGCGGAGTTCCTGATACTCCTCCAGTGCGGCGCCGGGGGAAAGGATCGTTCCGTTGAGGAGCCGACTTAGTTCGTAACAGTACCGTTGAACGCCCGTGAGGGGTTGAGTAACGAATCGACCATTCACCACGTACGATTCCCTCACAAGTTGATAGCCTGCTCGCTCCGGCGCATCGGCATGAACAAGACTGATGACGACCTTGACGTTCGGAGTCCCAAGCAGAGAGCAACCAGGACAGCTGAGTACGTCTTAAGCGTGCCGAAGGTAGCGCTGCCACTCAGATAGATCATGAAGGAGCAGGCCACCCAGGCGCATGTCAGCAGATATGCGCCAACTGGATGGCGGACCGAGGCTCCTCGGAGGAAATGGAACAGATAGCTGAACTTCGAGCACATCCATCCATAAAGCAATCCTCCGGCGACAACGCCGGGCCAACCAAAGTTCAAGTACCACTCCCCTGGGTACGTTATGCGGAGGCCGCCATGCGCGGCGGTCAATGGATATCCAATCGTACTGAGCGTAACGGTTCTAAGATGGTATGCATCAGTAAAGTCCGACGCAAATGACGGGATCGGGATTAAGCCGGCGAGAAACGTTCGTCCCCAATAGAAGTCCTGCTGCCTTGCGAGAACCCATCCTAGATCGCGGACTTCGCCAAGATCCGCTCCGAGCCTTTCCATCGTCGTGCCTTCGGTCGCGGTGGGGCTGGCGTCTCCCAACGCAACCTCCGACCCGACTAGCCCTGCTGACAGAATCGCGACGATCAGCACGACAGCGTTAATTCTGCGTCTCCAAATGAGCACCACCAGCACAAATAACAAGCCAATGAGAATCGGTGAGCGTGTAGCCGTCAACAAACAACCAGCCACAGCGAGGCCGACAAAGAAGACATCCATGGCGCGCCGTCTTCGGAAGAACCAGCCAAGAACAAGCGCTGCAGTCGGAATCACGATCATCTCTCGTCCACGATTGACCAAAAAGGCGTCGAAGCGGTACTCCGGTAAAAAGTTTAGGAGATACCGATCTTGGCGGACATTATCGCTAATAAGCGGAATTCCGCCGAGTTGTTGCAAGCCAATGATGATTAGCGGGACTCCGATCACAATCAGAAGGCGCGAGCGCGTGCACATCTGGGATTGAGCTTCGTTGTTCGAAATCCGAACCAGCGCCGTCGCTATTCGCGACGGTGAAGAGGAACTCAGCAGGGAATAGCTCAGAAACGTACAAATAAGTCCGATTGCGACGACCAGGAAGGACTTGTAAATAAACGGCTCCAACGTCGCAGGCCCCACGGAAGTATACCTAGCGGTGAGGAATGCGGTGTACCAGCCGAACAGGGCGTGTGTCGCCACAAACAAAAAAAATACCGTGGTGGGTGTGATCACGAAGCCCGTACGGCGGTTCGAAACGACCAGCGCCAAGGCCAAGGTTAGGAGAAGAAGTATGGTCACGACGAAGAACAGAGCTTCGTCGGAAATGGCAATGCCCAGGTCCATCGAGAGGTCTCAGTCGTTACGATAGCCACGCGCAATCAGGCCCTGCTCGAAGATAGGCTGAATTCGCTTATGGCGTCCAACACCGACATCGGTAGCAAATTGAAGGAACAACCAACGCCGGCGAATCCTCCACACAAGGTATCGTGCAAGCGTGAGCGCGTCGTAAGGGGCAGGGCCTTCGCCGCAGATCGATATTCGCTTTAGGCCGGCCTCGAGGAGTAGTTCCTCAAGCGTCTGCGGCGTATACAAGCGGCAGTGTGTCGGATCATTGTATAGGTGAAAGCCGGCCCACGGGGTCATCGCATTTGGAGTCGTAATACAAATCCCACCACGGGCGGAAAGACTCCTATTCATTGCGCGGAGCAGTTCTAAGGCACGTACGCGCGGGAAGTGCTCCACCACGTGGTTCGAGACGATAAGATCGAACTTGTCGGCGGATTCTCTGAGAAAGGTTTCCGCATCGGCGCAAAAAGCCTCGCTAGTGACATTCCGGTTGCAAGCCTCAATGGCCACAGGATCGAGGTCGATTCCGATGCAACAGTTGTAGCCTGCTCTTCGGAGAAAATGCAGAAAGAACCCTCCCCCGCATCCGATCTCAAGCACTCTGGCCGTGCGGGGGAGATCGAGAAGAGATCGATAGTTCCAGAGATAACGGCGGCAGTGTCTTTCATACTCGTCCGGCGAATAGTCGTACTGCTTCTCCCAGTGAAACCGACCGGCGTCAAACGCTGCGATTGTGGTTGGCTCCAAGTCGGCGTCATTAACTGACACACGAGCGGCGCTGGCCACCTGCCCGCTGGTCCGGTTCACGCGGCCATCTCCTTCTCCGGCTCCCCCGCGGCACGCCATGGATTCAGCCTCCGGCGCGACAGCGTCACGAACGTTGCGGCGGCGACGAAAACTTCAGCCAGCACCACGCTCACCGCGACGCCGATTTGATGGAATCGCATTCCAAGCCCCACCGCCAGCGCGATATCCAACACACCGGCGGCCAGGATGATGCGGTTCAGCTCGCGGTCCAGGCGCAGGGCCAGCATCCACTGCACTCCGAACGTGCTGCTCACGGCAATCACGGGCGGAAGCAGGGCGAAAAGCCGCAACACCGGAACGCTCCCCTCAAATCCCGCGCCGAGCGCAATCCTCACCGCCAGCGGAGCGCCGAAAAATAGCGCAGCCCCCGTAATCGCGCCCACGCTCATGGTCAGCCACAGCGACAGGCGCGCAGTTTGGGCCGCGCCGAGGCGGTCGGTCAGCAGGAGATGATTGATGCGGGGATAGAAGGCCTGCGTGATGGGGCCGGTGACGGAGACGGCGGCTCGCGCGATTTTCTCCGCTCCCGCGAACCACGCCACCGCCAGCGGCGTCGCAAGAAACCCGAGCAGCAGAACGCCAGTGGAAGTGTAGAGGCTCGCGCCGGCCCGATAGAGAAAGACTGAGCCTCCCGTGCGGAGCGCGGTCCAGCCGATGCGAAGCGACGGCCATACGAACGGCGTGTCCCGATATGCGATCACCAAGCCGGCGGCCACCGACAGAAACGGCGCGGTCCCTTGAATGAACAGCGCCAGCCAGCCGTCGCCGGGTCCGCGCACGAAAAGAAATAGTCCCGCGGCGCCGGCGATCCTGCCGGCGATCCACAGGGAACCCATCAGTTTGACGCGCTCGATGCCTTGGAAATACCACATGGGGCTCGCGCCCTGGCTCATCGCCCAGAACAACGCGCCGGGCAGCAGGCGGCGATGCTCGGCGAACACGGGGACCTCGACTGCGAGAATCCAGGTGATGAGCGCAGCGAAGATTCCAAGCAACAGCTGCGCGCCCAGCACCCCGGAGAGCTCGCGGCCCCGTGCATGCGGATCGTGACGGACGCGGGCGACCTCCCGCGAAGCCGATAATCCGAAGCCGTACTCGATCACCAGCCCGGCCACGCGGCCATAAGCGTCCGCGAATGCGAATGCGCCCCATTCGGCCGCCCCCAGGACTCGAGCCAGGTAGGGCAGCGTGAACAGCGGGATCAAATAGTTAAATGCGTGGACTCCGTAGAGCGACGCGAGGCTCTCCCACAGCGTTCGGTTCATCGCTGGGTGCAACGATGCCGAGTGCCAGGCCGCCGAGCGTGACGACGCTGCGTCAGCGATCACGCTGATTCCGCCTCGCTAGGCCGCTTGTAATATTTGCTGTAGTGGCCGTAGTAATAGTAATATCCGGCGCTGACTTCGCGATGGACCTCGTTCAGCACCACCCCGACTAAGTTCGCGCGCAGGCGGGCCAGAGTGGTGATCACGGAGCTGAGTGCCTTGCGGCTGGTGTCGCCGGCGCGCGCCACCACGATCACTCCGTCCACCACCGTCGCCATTTGCAAAGGCTCGGCGAAGCCCAGCAGAGGAGGCGCGTCCAGCACCACCAAGTCGTATTCCCGCGTGGCTTCTTCAATCAGCTCCGCCAGTCCCATGCCCACCAGATCGGAAGCGCGGCGCGTGGAAGGCCCGGCGGGCAGCACGTCCAGGCCCTGCGGATCGTCCATGCGGATCACCGCGTCGCGCCAGGAAATCTGCTGCAACAGCACGTTCGAAAGCCCCACGCTATTGGGCACCTGATACAGGCGGTGAACGCTGGGGCGGCGCAGGTCGCCGTCGATCAGCAGCGTGCGCTTGTGCTGGCTCGCGTGCGTGGCGGCAAGATGCGCGGCCACTGTCGACTTGCCTTCGGAGGGTGAGGCGCTGGTCAGCAGCACGCTGCGCAGGCGGCGGTCGAAGTCGGTCAACAGGATGGAATTGCGCAGAGTGCGAATGGCTTCTTCATAATTGGAAAGCGCCTGATCCGTCTCGCCAGCCGCGGGAAGCGCCTGAATTTTTCGCGAGCGGCCCCGGCCTTTTTCATGACCATGGCCGTTTCCATTGCCATGTCCGTTCCCGTTAGCCGCACTCTGCACCGACGCCTCTTTTAACGCGTTGATGGACTGGATCGGGCTCAGCCTTCTCCTCCAATCCTTCACCGCAGGCAGCGATCCGATCACGTCCGTGTTCATCAGGCGCATCACCTGGTCGGGATCGCGAATGGTATTGTCCAGGACGTCGCCCAGCACAGCCGCGCCGACCCCGATGAAGGCCGCGGCCAGGAACGCCAGCAGCACGTTCAGCCAGGTGCGCGGGAACACCGGCTTGAGTCCGGGACGAGCCTCATCGGCGATGCGGATGGAGCTGTTCTGAAAACCGGCATTGATCCCGGCTTCCTTGATTTTCCGCACCAGCTCCTCATAGAGCTGCTTGTCGCTATCGGCCTCGCGCTTGAGCGATTGGTAATTGAAGGAGCGCGAGTTGAGATCGTCCCAATCGGTCTTGGTCTCCTTGACCTTCTGCTCCAGCATGCTTTCCGCGTTGGCCGCTTCGTGGTATTCGCTCTCCACGCGCTGGGCGATCCCAGCGCGGGTGGCCTCGATCTGCTGCTGGATTTCGTCGATCAGCGCCTGCTGCTTCTGATACTCGGGGTGATTCACGCCGAGGTGCTTTTTCATCTCGGCGAACTTCTGCTGCTCCTGGTTCAGTCCCTCGGTCAGCTTCTTGAGCGCGTCGCCTTGTGAAGAAGCCTGCGCCGATTCCAGGGTGCCGCTATTGACCGCGTTGTAGGCCGCTTCCATGGCCACGCGGCGGGCCTGCGCCTTGGTGTACTCGGTATTCAATTCCAGCAGGCGGGCGGAGAGGATATTGGTTTTCTCCTCGGGGTTGATGACGCTGAGGTCGCGCTCATACTTGGCCAGCGCTTCGCTGGATTTTTCCATTTGCGCTTTTAGTTCTTCCAGCTGGCGCTCCATGAACTCGCTCAAACCCGCGGTGGCTTTGTAGCGGATGCGATAGGTGTGCGCCAGGTAGGATACGGCGATCTCATTGGCTACGTCGGCGGCAAGCTGGCGGTTGGGGGAGCGGTAGCTGATTTGCAGAATGTAGGTATTGGGCGGGCGCGTCACTTGCAGGTGCTTGAGGATGACGGGAGCTTCCAGGCTCGCCGCGGATGTATCGATGGCCTCCTCGAGCGCGTCCTTCTCCACCTCGCGTAGATGGAATTTGTCCACCACCGGGCGCAGCACGGAATCGGATTGGATCAGCTTCACCTGCGTGGCCAGGAATTGATCGGCGTCGTTGTTGACGATTTCGGAGGCTTCTTGTCCCAGCACGCCGGTGGGCATGCGCCGGTCGATGTCGATGGTGGCGGTGGATTCGTAGATGGGCGTCAGCCGCAGCGACACGATCAGCGTCGCCAGGGTGGTGGCCAGCACTCCGCCCGCGATCTTCCAAGCGTGACGCCGCAGGATCCACAGGTAGTGCGCCAGCGGAACGTGCGCGGCTTGCGGTTCGTAATCCGCGTCGATGACTGTGACCGGCGCCGACGCCCGATACGTTTCCGGCACCGCCGGAAGATTTTCCGATTTCATTCGATTCCTAGCTCAGTGGGGCAGGTCTGCGACCTGCCAAGAGCAGGCCGAAGGCCCGCTCTAGTGCCATACGATCAGCCCCGACGCCGTGGAGGACCCGAAGCCCGCGAGCTTATCGATCACGCCCGCCGCCAGCCGCTTGCCCTTGTTGTCGGGAACGTAGAGAAGATCGTTGACTTCGAGCGGCACGTCCGGCGCTTTCCGATCGAGGATCTTGTCGAGATCCACGGGGATCTCCTGCCGCGCACCGGTTGCGTCAGGACGATAGACATACGCCGTCTTGAAGTGGAACGGCGCCAGCCCCTCGGCCAGCGCCACCAGCTTCATCACGGAATTTTCGCTGCCATCGCGGACCAGGAATGCGCCCGGCTTCTTCACATTGCCCACCACGAAAATCTTGCCGGCCTCCGGTACGCGGATCTCTTCGCCGCCGTGAAGCACGAAGTTCACGCTCGGGTCGGCGTCATTGATAAGGCGCTTTACAGGCACATGCTCGGCGGTTGCGTTCTCGTCCCGGCTGCGTGTGACCAGAATCTCCGTGCCCGCCAGATCGTTCAATCCTCCGGCCTTGGCCAGCGCGTCGAGCAGCGTGACCACGCCGACGGCTTGAAACGTCAACGGCAATTTCACCGCTCCCATGACGGCCACGGGACGGCTGTGATACTCGACTACGGTGACCTTGACGACGGGGTCCACCAGGATCTGCTCCGTGGTCAGCTCGCCCGCAATGGCGGCTTCGAGATCGCGCGGAAGCAGACCGGAAGCCTTGACGCCGTTGTGGAGCAGCGGCAGGTGAATCGCTCCATCGGATTCGACACGTACGGTGCGGGTCAGTTCCGGCGCATCGTACACGGAAACAGCCACCAGATCGTCGATGCCCAATTGCTGCGAAGGGAGGTTTTCGCGGCCCACCTCTTCCATCAACGATTGCCGCACCTGAGCGTTGGCAATACCGGCCGCAATCCCGGCAATCAACGACGCAATAAGCGCCAGAGGCGCCTTCACGCACCCTCCTTGAGCAGGCCCAGGTACGCGGTCTCCAGCTTACGCACGCGTTGTTCCAGTTCGCGCAGACGGTTGGGCGTGGACTTGTGATCCAGGCCGTTTTCCACCGTCGCCAGCACGGCCGTGCGAATGAAGTCGGAGACGCTGCGCCCGCCGCTCTCTGAGGTCGCCGATACCAGGCTTTCGTATTCGTCCTGGCTCAGGCGGAACACCATGGTGCGGTCTCTCCGCCGAATGCCGTTCATGGATGTGAGTCTCATTAGTTTCACCCGCTGGTTTTCGGCCGGCGGAGCGCTTCGGTAAGCTGCTGCACCGTCAGCTCCAGTTCATCCAATCGCTGGCCGACGTCGGCGAGCGAAGGCTCGCCCAGCACGCGCAGGACCTGGGAGCGGGCGAAGTCGGAAAAACTCCGCGCGCCGCTGGCGGATACGATGGTCGAGAGGCGGGCGTAGTCCTCCTGTGCGATTCGAAACATCACGGTTTTATTTCTAGGCTTGACTACCCGCATAACACGCACCGAGTGGAGCAACTAGATCCGCATCCACCTCAATCGAAACGGAACAGTTCAGCGCTTCCACGCTGACCACCACGCGCCAGCTATCCTTGGCCCGCACAATCACGCCTCGCAGCGAGGCAAACTGGCCGTCGCGAATCACCACCTCTTGGCCGATTCGCAGATAAGGCCAAGGAAGCACGGGCCGGCCCGATGCGACCAGGGAACGAACCGCGGAGATCTCTTCTTCATCCACCGGCGCGGGATTCTTGCCCGTGGTGACGATCGAGCGCACACCCGGCGAATTCAGCACTCGCAGCCGGTCGGGATAGGCGAAGCGGCAAAAAACATATCCCGGAAACAGGACCGCATCGATATTCTTGATTCTGTCCGACCAACGGCGGTGAACCCGATAGACCGGCACATAAGCCTCGAAGCCTTGATTCAGGAGGCTGCGCTCGGCCCTGCGCTCGTGACTCGGGCCCACGGTGAGGGCGAACCAGGAGGGCTCGTTTGGTTGAGGCGTCATTTTCAGACAAGCTTTTTAAGAAAGCTTTTTGGGACAAAGCTATCGCTACGGATGTCCCAAATGCAGTGGAATCGTTCGAAAGCGGGGGGGTACCAATAGTCTAGCCATCGCGAGAAAAAAGTCAAGCGTTTTTGCGATGGCCGTTTTTGCAATGACCCAGCGTCCGGCTATGCGGACATCTTTACTGCTGTGGTCGCTCTAAGGCCTTCAATGCAGCTTCAATCTCCGCTTTTGTCGCCGCTCGCGGCAGGACCTTGGTCCCCTCCCGCACGAAACCCTGCGGCCCCATAGGGACGATCGCGCCCGCCTTCGCCTTGCCGCAAGTCGCGTTGACGCTCACCACCCAAACGCCCTGATTCTGATTGGTTTGGTCCCAGGCCGGCCCGCCAAATACACTCCCGGCGATCCCGTCGCCGTGATCGTTACCGGAGCGGATTTTCGCTGGCCATCGACAACACCTTCCGCCGTGCCGCCCACTTGAGCTGTTTCGAGTGCATCGCACTCCTCCAGGCGAACCGCGAAAGCGGGGCCCTTGGTCTTCGTGATCTTTACACCAGCGCCCGCCGCAACAGGAGGTCCGATGGTTAGAGAAAACCCCGCCGCCGATGCCGCAGCCGGCAGCAGAGCGCACGCCAAAACCAGTTTCACCATTTCCATGCCAGCTCCTCTCTCCAGAGTTTGAGCGTCTCGGGGTCGAGTTGCAAGGCCTTGTCCGGCGAAACCCCCTTCGGAAGCGGGACCAGATCGATGATGCGGTTGTAGACTCGCTGCCGCTCCGCCGGTTCGACGCGCGAGAGCAAGTGCCACAGTGTTAGCGTATCGCGCACCCGCGCCTCCGCGAGCACAGTGTCGAGTCCGCTGTCGAGCGCCGGCCGGCCGCCGCCGAAATCAAAACTGGCGAGCGCATCTTGCAACCCCTGCGATGCATCGTCGAAATACGGCGTCCCAGGGCCGATCTTCGGCCGCGACCGGCAGCTTGCTCCGGCCGGCACCAGCGCTTCGCGTCCCTCCCATTCGAGCGACACCCAGCCTAGCGTCACCCTCAGCAGTCCATTCCCGTCCTGGTCCGCCTTCATGGTGTAGGCGCAGCCCAAATCGACGGCGGTGCTCGCCGGAGTATCCACGAAGAACAGCCGTGGCGGAGCTGTAACGCTGGCGCTGATTTCCCCGCGCGCGAGTCTCAGCCGCTGCTCGCCCGGCTGCGACGCCACCATGCGCACGCGCGTGTTCGGAGCCACGTCGATTGTCCCGATATCCCCCACGCTTATGCGGGCGCGCGACGATCCATCGGTTTGCAGCCACTCGCCCACCTCGATCTTCCCGTGTTTCGTGAGCTTGCCGTCCACCCGGACGACATCCCATGCCGCTTTAGGCGGCCTGGTCATGAACCACACGCCCACGGCGATTACCGCCGCCGCGGCTACGGCAAACATCGCGAGTGGGGCAGGTCTATGACCTGCCAATCGACCTGCCAATGGAGCATCCAGCGACGCCTCAATCGATTCCCAGATCGAATCCGGAGCTTTCGCCAAAGGAAGACCTCGGAGTTCGTCTTTCATCGTAACGACTCCAGTTTCCGCGCCAACATCTTATGGCCGCGATTCAGGCGCGAAGCCACCGTGCCCATCGAACAATTCATCGCCGCCGCCATCTCGCCGTAGGACAGGTCTTCGAAGTAGCGCAGCAGGATCGGCAGCCGGAACTTCACCGGCAGCGCCGACAGAGCCGTCCGCACCGAACGCGCCGTTTGCTCGCGCGCGAAATCCTGCTCCTGCGAGTCCGGCCCGGCGAGCCCATCCACCGCGTCGGGACTGGCCGCCAGTTCACGCGGCTTGGCGCGGCGTGCCCCATCCATGCAGGCGTTCACCACCAGCCGGTACAGCCAGGTCGAGAACCCCGCGTCGCCCCGAAACTGCGCGATGCCGTGGATCAGCTTCAAAAACACCTGCTGGGTCATATCGCTGGCGGCGGTCTCGTCTCCGTGGAAGAAGTACAGGGCGATTGAATACACCTTGTCCTTGTAGGCTTCGTAGAGCGCACGAAACGCGTCTCGATCGCCTTGACGGCAAGACTCGATGATATCTGCGGTGATCTCGCGATCGCTCAGACCGGCCACCATTCGTTTAGACGGACCTCTCCTCCAGTTTCTTCCAAATAGTTGCGATTCTGAGCCGCGACCAAAGGAAGCGGCGTTTTCCGGTTAGGACGGCAGAAATTGGCGTAGCGTTCCGAAGAAGCCCTGGACGAAACTGGCCCCTGCGCGCGTGGCTGCGTCCGCGTCGCCGTCGATCACGGGCATCACCACCCGAACCAGCGCGGTATCGGTACGGTTCAAGCGGATCGCGTCGGCCATCACCCAGAATTTCGCCTTGTACTCGCTGGCCACCACGCGATCGCGGGATTGATACCAGTACAGCACCACGCTGCGGTCGTCGCCGTGCTGCACAACGTACCGGTTCACCATGATCGGCTGCGCGAGGCCGACGTCGATGGAATAATCGCCGGAGCTTAACTGCGTCCAGCCCGACCCGGGCAGGCAATTCTTGGGAGAGTGCGGCGTCTTCCCGTTTCGCTGGGAACGAAAAGCGGCGACGAACAGCGTTCCCGCGCGGCCAGTGGAGCTATCCCGATACTGGCGCAGCATCAGATCGTCGGCTTTCAGAATGTCCCTGGTCTCGTCGTCCACCACGCCTTCCCCGACGAAATTCCACGACCCCAGAGTCTGCGGCAAGCTCGACAGCGGCTGGCTCGCCGGAACTGCCTCAGGGCGCACCGAACTGTAGAGAACGACGGCTTGCACCAATAGAATCAGCGTGGCCGCAAGAACCGCTTTGGACTTCACGAAATCGAACAAGCGGAGGCTCCTTCAGACATTGTAGCCCACCCCGGTGTGGCCCACGCAACCCTGCGCGCCGTGTCGAGACAGTCTCGACATTCTGGCGATATACTAGCACTGCAACGGGGGCGGGCTTCTGTCGTGGTGTTGGAACTTGGTACAATTTCCCTTAAGTGCCGGCGACCAATGAGCCTGTGGTTTTGCGGCGGCTGCCTGAAGGGGACGCGCAAACCGGCTGTTTGCAAGGCATCGAGCGTGATCGGTTGAAAATCAGTTTGACCCCGGGCGAAGTTAACAGCTTCAATCTGGGGGCGCTGGTCGAGGTAACAAGCGACGAAACATTGTACTTCGGCCAAGTAGTGGGCGGACAGGACCACCTGCTCATTGTCAGAGTAGAGCACAGCGTCAATCGCGGCGCCCTCGCGGCTATCCACGACAATTGGAAAGTCTCGAAAGGAGCGTAGCGCTCCTGTCCTCCGGGAGTTAACCGCGGCTTCTATGCAGCATGAGTTCACCCGGAATCGAGGGCGGCGCACGGTGCCGCGCGAGGATCCCCGCCCGTGACCGCGCTGTGGGATCCGGCTGCTAGAGCGTTTTTCATTGCGCTGGTTCTCAGCCCCATTATTCGCGACATCTTTCGTTCCTATAATGTGGTCGATCAGCCCGGCCGCCGGAAGATACACGCCTATCCAATTCCGCGGCTTGGCGGCATCGCCATCGCGATCGGGTACGCGGCAGGCCTGCTTCCCTCCGGCGACTCCGGCGCATTGCTGGTCTTGCCTGGCGCGGCGATGATCTTCGCGATCGGAGCCGTGGACGATATCTTTACCCTCAAACCGTTCCCCAAACTGGCGGGCCAAATCGCCGCTGCCGGAATCGCGTACTGGAGCGGGCTGCGGATTGAAACCATCGCGGATGCGACGATCCCGGTTTGGGTCGGCCTGCCCCTCACGATCTTCTGGCTCTTGCTCTCGACCAACGCCCTGAATCTCATCGACGGTCTGGATGGTCTGTGCGCCGCGATTGGATCCGTGGCGGCGCTGTCGTTCTTCTTCGCGGGGCGAATTCAGGATAATTTCGCGCTCCAGCACGCCGCTCTCGTGCTAGCCGCGGCGCTGATCGGATTCATTGGTTTCAACTGGAATCCGGCGACGATGTTCCTCGGGGATTCCGGCGCGCTGCTGGTCGGCTTCCTGCTGGGGTGCTTCGGCGTGATGTGGATCCAGCACGCACCCGATGTGGTTAATGGGCCGGCCAACGATCTGGCCGGCCCCGTAGTGCCCATCATGATCCTCGCCATTCCGCTTCTCGATCTGGGGCTCTCGATTGTTCGTCGTTTTCTCAAACGGCAGCCGCTGTTTGCACCGGACCGCCTGCACATGCACCATCGTTTGCTGGACCGTGGCTTGACGCCGCGAAGGGCGGTGCTGATTCTGTCCGCGTGGGCCGTGCTGGCCGGAGGATTCGCATTGATGCTGAATCAGACTCCGTCCGGCCCAGGGCCCTGGATTTTGATCGCGGCGTTCTGCATCTTAGCGTGTGTGGGGGCGCGCCAGTTGCGGTACGCTGAATTCGACGTGGCTAAAGATTTACTATTCCGAGGCGGGTTCCGCCGCACGCTGGAGAAGCAGGCATGGATTCGAAATCTGGGAGATGCGCTGGATCGTTGCCGTACCGACGATGAGTGGTGGACGCTCATATCGAACGGGGCAGCCGAAGCCGGCTGGATCGCCGTAATCTGGACCCGCAAGGAAGTGGTCTGCCGGGAGCGGGTCTTCCGCGATCAACCCCCCGGTTGGTCCTTCGTGGTTGAGCTGGCCGATGGCGAGACCCTTCGCATCGAGGGCCCCTTACAATCGGGCCGGCCCTCCATGGACTTGATCGCCTTCGCCGAGGTGGTGCGCGTCAGCTTAAGTCTGAGACAGCAGGCCCGGCAGACGGCGCTCTCCTCCTGAGCCATGGTACGCGCCGCGTGGCTGGTCAAACTGATCGATTTCCTTTTGATCTCCGCGGGTTTCGCCGCGGCTCAAGCGGCCTACGACATCCTTTTTCCCGCCAACTATGCCCTTGTGACGCCGGGTCAACGAATCGGCGGTGGTCTGCTATCGGCCGTGACGTTCTGGGCCGTGATCCGAACCTACGATCAAGCCGGCCCGGAAGATTTTCGCTCCTTGTTCGATCAGTTTTGTATAGGCGCCGGAATCATTCTGATTCTTCAAGCCGTCCTGAACTACTTTCACGTCCTGATCCGCAGTTTTTTCCTGATCGTAATCGGCGCCATGATTGCGACCGCGCTGCTGGCGGGCGCTCATCGCTGGCTGTATGCCCGCGAAAAGGCTGCGTCTGGCGGTGTCGTGATCGTCGGTTCTAATCCCCTGATGGTGCAGCTTGCGCGTGGGTTGGCTCAGCCTCTTCTTGGCGTGATTGACAGGCCTGACAGCGCCGATCCCATCGATTCCATCGCCTCCGGAAGAAGAGTGTCTCACATTCTGGTTGCATCGGCCGAAGACATACCCGGCGCGCTTTCTCCGGGGTTGCTCAATTCGCTGCTGGCCTATAGCAGGAAGGGCGCGCGGGTGATGGACGCTTCGGGCCTGTACGAGAACCTCTATCAGCGAGTCTACGCTCCGGGCTTGCGGCCGGGGCAACTGCTCCTGTCGCCGTCGCTGCGGGCGAATAGCCGCGCCATGGCGATTCAAGCCATTTACACGAATCTGTTCGGACTTTTCTCCTTGTTGGCCTTGTCGCCCGTGATCCTGCTGGTGGCCGGCGCCATCGCGCTTTTTTCGGATAAGGGTCCGGTGCTCGAAGCCGTCGAATGCGTCGGATTTCATAACATACCGTTCTTCCGGCTTCGTTTCCGTGTCTTCCGGACCGACGGCAGCGGACGTCCCACTCGCATCGGGGCGTGGATCTCGCGCCTCCACTTGGACGATCTTCCCCAGCTCATCAATATTGTGCGAGGGGAAATGGCGCTATTTGGCCCGCGCCCGATTCGGACCGAGTTCGCCGCCCGCATGACCGAGTTGATGCCGTTTTACGCCCTTCGATTCTCCGTCAAGCCCGGACTGCTGGGATGGGCGCAGGTGCATCTGCCCAGCCGGCTGCCTCCTCAATGCGAGCTCGAATGGCTGGAGTACGATCTGTACTACATCAAAGAAGCGTCGGTTTGGCTGGATTTGAACATTGTCTCGCTGAAACTGCTGGGAGCCGGCGAGGCGGCTCCGTATTGGGCCGACTCCCTCTCGGCGGTAGACACCTAATGCCGTTCGGGACCACGCTGCTCTTTGGAGCTAATCCCGCCCTTTCACCACCTCCGCGACCGCTTGCGTGAATTGTTCCACGTAAGCTTTCTCGCTGAATTCCGTGTGCGCCAGTTCATAGCCGCGCGCGCCCATACTCCTTCGTAATTCCAAATCCGACAACAGTTGCCGCAGGCGCGCTTCCAGCGCTGAGACATCTCCAAGGGGAACAAGGAATCCGTTTTGCCCGTTGCGGATCAGATAGGGAATGCCTCCCACGTCGGATCCAATCACGGGGAGCCCTGAGGCCATGGCCTCGATCACCACCCGCGGTGTCCCCTCGCAACGCGAAGGCAGCGCGAAAATGGTCGCTTTGCTGATCAGCTCCAGCACCTCGGGATTAGGCCTCGCTTTCAAGATCTCGATCTGCTTTGAGCCTGCCGTCAGGGCTTCCAAATGCTCGGCATCCGGAAAATAGCCCAGCAGCTTCAATTTCACGCCCGGGAAATCCCCGGAGAGGCTCTGGAATGCTTGGATCAGGAGGTCCACGCCCTTGAGATACCAGGGTGCGCCTACAAGAAGAATACTCTGCTCATCTCCCTCGACGTGGCAGGGAATCAACGACACCGGTACGAAGCCAGCCAAAACCGATACCGGGACCTTCCGGAGCATCCGGTATTGCGCGATCAAACCGGGGGCCCTGAGCTGAGCCCGATCGCACGCCCATAGGCAAATGTGCAGGCAAAGATACGAATACCAACCCATGATCCGCTCGCGTAGCGCCGGATTCCGCTGTTCGGCTGCGTAAGATAAGTCCGGCGAAGTGGTGATCTCCACGATCAGCTTCGACCCGGTGAGCATCTTCAGCACCACCCCGCACAAACCCGTCGCCATGTGCGAATAAGTGATCACGCAATCGTAAGGGCGCTCCCGATAGATTTGCAGCCCCTTCGAAATGTTGAACCACATGGACGCGATCTTATGGCGGACACCAACAGATAGACCGCCCAAGAGCCAGTGATATCGGAATCTCCCCCTCTGATAGACCGGATAGGAGCCTGGGCCGAGTTCTTTCTCCACGTCCTTCGGATCCGTGAACCAAATCGACTGGAGAACATCCCCTTCCAATCGTTCGGACAATAGGGAAAAAGGATCGCGTTTCTCGTCCGTCGAGGGTGGGACTATGGTGCCATGGATATAGAGTACGCGCATTCCTGCTCCCACCCAACGCTACTCTATGATTGCGCTTGGGCCCGGCACGTCAGGTTTTGAACACCACAGCGCGCCAGTCAGTCAGAGAACAAAGATCAACCGGCACGTTCTCCCGGGCTATGTCGAATGCGTGATAGCCGAATCTCTTCATGTGCCGCTCGAAGTCCTCGAGCGTGTAGCCGATGTTCTGCATTTCCCAAGGCTTCAGGTCGCAGGCGATGATGGGCCGAAGGGCTGTCCCTGCGAAGAATTTTTCGAGCCCCCGAAGAACCAGGTATTCGAAGCCTTGCACATCCAGCTTTATCAACCTGATTTTCTCCGGCGAGCGCACATTCGCCGCGATATAGTCGTCGAGCCGTTTGACAGGCACTTCACGCCTGTCCGTGAAGTCCTTCCCGGGAACCAGCGTGGCGTTTCTGGCATCTCCCTCGGGGCAGGAGAGCGGAAGGACGCCATTTTCCTCGCCGAGAGCGGCGTTGTTGAAGAAAAAATGAAACTGTGGGTTTAGACCGGCCAAAACCTGGAGCCTGGCGAAGCACTCTTGAAGGGGCTCAAACCCGTGAACCTCGCCCGACGGCCCCACATGTGAGGCAGCCACGGCGGATATGTAACCGACGTTGGCGCCCCCGTCGATTACGGTGTCCCCGGCCTTTAGGTGCTTCCTTAGGAACTCTTGCAGGATGATGTCGTAAGATCCGGTCATCATCGCGAGCTGATTGTCTTCAGTCAGAAAGGGTAGCCGCTTGTGCTCGAAACGAACGGCGCCGTTAACCAGCGTGATGACCGGTTTATCGGGGTACCGCGTGGTTTTCCGGCGCAGTTTCCCAACCACTTTTTTCACCAGCAGCCCGGGACGCAGGAGGGAACTGAGGCTATCCATCCCTAAAGTCCTCTCGCAAACGTGGCCCTCGCATCCGGTGCGTCGCAACCTGCCTCTCTTCGCCTCGCGTCAAAAGCCTATCCTACCATCAACAGTCTGGCCGCGTCCTGTTCGCCGCTGACAGCGAATTACCGCGGAGTTCAAAACAATATCCATATGTAATTCAACTCTTTGCCGCATTTCCTCGGCGCTCGACGGCATGCCCGCCTGCTATTCCTATGACCGGGAGCAGCGTATGTATAAAATCACTTGGTTGGTCATGCTGGTGGCCGTGGCCGCGGCAGCGCAGACGCAGGTCGATCTTCGGAGCCAGTCGAAGTCGGTCGATTTCAGCGGAGCCAATCCCACCAAACCGATGGCGGCTGGGACAGTGTTGCCTTCGACGTGCAGCACCGGTCAGATGTTTTTCGTTACCACCGCGTCCGCGGGCGAGAACGTGTTTGGATGTACAGCCACGAATACCTGGTCGCTCGAGACCGGAGGAAGCGGCGGAGGCGGGGGCGCGGTGATAGTGGAAAACGCCGGTTCCCCCCTGGGAACCGCATCCACGTTGAACTTCAGCGTCGGCGCCGGAGTGACCCAGGCCATCAGCGAAACGGGATCGACGGCCTTGATTCAATCGGGCGCCGATACGGGAGTCGTGGAGAGTCTGGTGCGGGCCCAATCCGGAAGTCCGCTGCTGTGCGCGTCGGCAAGCGGCTCCTCAACGGCTTATACCTGTTCGATGGCTCCCACTTTGACGGCGTACACAGCCGGAATGACCTTGGACTGGATACCCGATGTCACCCTTGCGGCAGGGGCGGCGACACTGAACGTGGACACCCTGGGTACGATATCTTTAAGGCTGGCGGATGGCGCGACGAATCCCGGTCCGGCCGACGCGGTGGCGGGTCGTCTTTACAGCGTCTGGTACGATGGCGCGGTCTTTCGCATTTCAGGGCCGGTTGTCCCTGCCGGCGTGTTGGGCGAGGCGCTCCCAACCTGCGGAACGGCGGTGCGCGGCCGCCTGTGGTTCGTCGCCGGAGCGACCGGAGTCAAAGATAGTCTATCGGTGTGTGCCAAGGATGCGACCAACACATACGCGTGGAGATCCCTGTACTGAGCGGGACTGGGGCAAGCGATGAGAAATCAACTCAGTCTTCTGGCGGCATTTGGCGCGATTGCCTTCGGCGGCCAATCCATTCAACTCTCGACCCAAACGGTATCGAACAGCCTGATTCCCGCGCAAACAGCGGGGAATCCCTGGCGCGTCGAGTTTTCAATCCACGACTGGAACTCCAATGCAGCGGCGGGTCACCCGCTGGATGGAAGTCCCGTGGGAGCAGACATAGAATTTCTAAATGCTGGCGGTGGCGATCTGCGCCTCCAAATCTACAGCCGCACATCGACTGGTGGATCGGTTTGTCAGATCCCGGGTCTTGGTCCCGGAGGGCCCGCGGGCGGGGGATCCGTTTACACGAATCGTTTCATCACGGTGCGTTTTCAAGAGGACCCCGTCGCGAAGGTGGACTATTGCCAGGCCTGGGACATCAACGGGAACGTGGTTTGGAACGACATGCATCCGTACACCGCGAATAGCGGATCGAACACCGCGGGGGCCACGGTCGGCTCCACCGGGCAAAACCTGTCCACGGCGTATTTCCGCATCTACACCTGTACTGTTTCCACCAGCGCGCGCCCTCCGGTTACCGCGGACACGCTTTCCTGCGCTCTGGTGTTTTGGAAGTTCGATGGAAATCTGAACGATTCGTCGGGAAATGGCTACAATGCGCAGATCAGCAGCGGTAGCGCGGCTTTCGTCGCCACCCCCGGGCAGAACCTGGTGGTGTCGGTCCTCCAGACTCTGAATGCGCCGGCGTGGAGCAACACGGTCAGCCTTCGGGCAGGATTTCCAAATCAATTGAACGGTGCGGCCAGCTACTCTCAGGCCGATGGGAGCGCTTCAGTCCAATGTATGTGGCAGGTGCTTTCGGGTCCTTCGGCGGTTATCTGGGACGGTCAGAACTCGTGCACGCCAACGGTCCGCGGGCTGACTTTCGGAGATTACGCTTTCCAACTGGTGGTGACGGATGTCAACGGCAACCAGGCGACCGGAACGCAGGATATCGGGGCGGTGTCCATGGACTCGAACGGCGTTGTCGTAAACTCCAATCCGGTCGTTGACGTCCTTCTGGGAAATCAGATCGCGTGGGGGCGGAATCCCTGGGGCTATCAGGATTACTGGTCCGCTCACGCAGCGTCCCTCCGCAATGGCGATTACGCCAACCGGGTTTCAGTGCAGAATCAGAGATATCCCGGCTGGACAACGAACGGAGGCAAGCCGCAATGGGAAACACCGGGACAGGGCACGGTCAGCTATTATTTCAACGGCGTCGGGCCTATTTACTACCTCAACGGGAGCCTGGGCACAACGCTGAACGGCTCAATCGCTCCAACCTCGGCCTCCATCGTGGTGACGGCCGCATCCAACTTGGACCTGACGAGCCTCCCGACGCGGATTATCGTTTACGACGGCACCAACTGGGATGAGTTGCGGGTGTGTTCCGCCGCGGGTAACACATTGAATCTCTGTTACGATCCCTCCGCGCTGACTCGTCATTCCTTTGCCAATGGAACCAATGTGATCCAGAGCAAAGTGACCGGCACAGGCACGCATTTTCTGACCGACCCGAATGTTCCCGTCTGCCCAGTGGGCGCACCGGGGCTCCCGGGGATATCGACGTATTCAACCGGCACCGTGACTCTGGCGGCAGGATCCACGAGCATGGCTATCTCAGGTGGGACATGGACCGGGGACGGTCTGACCGCTCAGGGCGCTGTAGTTGGGGGCAACTTCGACGCAAATAATTTCATTCAGGTGGCTGCCACGCATTCGGGCACGCCATTCACCTTCATGACGCAGAATACGACCGGGGGAGCTTATCCGCTGGCGGCTCTCTCAGGTGGGGCAATCGCTTCGGTGTCACCCGGCTTCGGTCTCGTCGGCAACAACTACGTAAGCGGTCAGGTCAACGTGGTGATCGTCGATTCGACTGGGAGCGGAGCCAGCGTCACGCCTAACGTCGTGGGCGGACAGATCACAAGTTACACCGTCGTTTCCGGCGGCTCCAACTACACGAATCCAACGCTTTTCGTCTCGCCCACGCAGGTCACGCTTGCCCGCGCATTTCCGTCCGACGCCGACACGGGTTCGGGGCTCTCCTACAACGTGATGCCCGCCACGCGCACAATCGCGCTGCACTACAAAAACCTCTATACCGACCCAACCTACGATTCCGCGGGCGATTCCATGCTCCTGTTCGGCACCACGGGATGCGAATCGGAAACCGCCGTTTACACCAATCCCATCGCTCCCGGCCTGGGCAACTCTTACGCGGGCGGGCATGACATCACTGGACTTGACGGCGTACACCAGACCGGAAAGCAATACTCGATCACGGATACGACTGGGTGGGTGAATCAGTCCGCCACGGGCGGAATCAACTTCTATGGCGAGGATATTGCGAGTTGGGCGCTGGCGATTCGAAGCGGCCTGAACCTGCCCAAGACCGCGGCCCAATCCATCAGCAACTATTGGGCGCACTCGCCTTGGGGAAACCCGGACGGGAATGGCTATCCCCGGCTGTTCCTGGGCGGCGGCGTTATCGGGGCCTGGATTTCATATCTCATCGATCCAAGCACTCTGGTTAAGATCAGCACCCTGCGCGGATACGCCGCCCTGGGTGCGGCGTTTGTATCCGGCGTCGCCTCTACCGGTTGCAATGCCTTCGACGATACTCGCGATACCGGGTACGCTTACGCCTGGCTGATCCTGGCGGCGATCTACGATCCCGATACAACCAGCGCCGCCGCGCCGGGAGGCATGTCCTGGCGCGCTTACTGGCAGAGCTTCCTCAGCCAGATGCAGACGAACGACACGAACTGCGCCAACGCCGATTACTCGTGGGCAAACGGCTATCTGTGGAACGCCAGCTTTCCCGTTCTGACCATGACCAACGGAAGCGCCACCGCGACGGGAACGGGCATCCCCAGCAACACTTGCAACGGCATTGCGAGCGGCACGGCCACCGTGACCAACGGCTCAAACGCGATCACGGCCGTGAGCGGGTCCTTTCCGGCCGGAACGGACTTATTTCTGACTGGCACCAGCGGAGGCGGCACGCAGGTATTTGTTCAGAGCCTTGCATACGGAGGGACGGGATCGTCCGCAACCCTGGGGGGATTCTGGCTGGGGGACTCTGGGACGGTCGGATGGATCGCGGGCAATTGGGATGGCTATCCAGGCAACGGCCTGCCGCTGAGCTTGATGACGATTGCGACCAGCGAGGATGATCTTACAGATCTCAAAAAGAACTGGGCCTGCATCTGGAACAGTTCCACGTCAATCACGTTAAATCGAGCATGGGACGGCCCTTCGACGGACGGAACCCATATTTATCGTCCCTACGTCGCGAACCTGGCGGGCTACGGGCAGCAACCGTTCATGCTGGGGATCAAGAGCTATGGAATGAACTTGCTGGCCACGCAAACGGTTCCGGCCCTCGCCGCGTATGTAGCGCCTTACACCATCTTCACGGCGGGCGCCACCTCCTGGATATGGAACACGGGAATGGACCATCAGCTCTTCGGCACGAACTATGGGCGCATCTACCAGCAGTGTGAACCGCTGAATACCGCGCCGCCGGGGACAAGTTTCACCTTCCGCGCGCCAGGATGCACCTATGGGGCGAACCCGGCAGGAGTGTTCCTTTCAACGGAGCAGAACTCCGAGACGGGCGCATCCCACGTCATCTATTACGCCAACAATTCCACGGGTCCAAACAGAACACTGGGAGACGAGTTCTACGGCTCGCTGTGGGGTTATTGCCCGTGGACGGCCGCGGGGGCTTATTGCAGCGCCGGCTCAACGGCATCAAACGCAGCGCAAACAAATCTATCCGATGGCAACATCCATGCCGGGAAATGGTATGGATTCTTTACTGGCGTAGGAATGAGCCATCGCTGGGCGGCGGCGCGCATCGGGGGAGTGCAACCGGCGATCCCGCGCAGGATTTTGATCGCGTTCGTTTCGGGCGCAATCACCAGCGCGGCTTCGGCGCAGATCGTCGTGACCGCGCCGTCAGGGGTGCAAACGACCTTTGCGTGCTCCGGATCCCCCTGCGAAGTGACCGTGGACGACCGGCAAGGAACGCACCTGTACCAGATCCAATATCTGTCGGAGGGAGGGCGGGTGCTCTCGCAGACCGACAAGGCCGTGCTCCAGTAGCAAATGGGCCGGCCGATCCAGGAAAGACTGTACAATGAAACGAATGTTAGCCCAGGTGAAGTGGCTGATCAGCCGGCCCAGAGTGGTGCTCCAAGCAGCAGAAAAGTTGGGCTGGTGGGCGGCACTGCAACTGGTTTTCATTAGGCTGGCTGGCCGGAAAGAGGCCGAATACAGGCTGCGAATACGAGGATACGCTCATCCGATCACGATTCGCGGGGGCGCAAGCACCGACGCCTGGGCGCTCTACGAGCTTTTGGTCAAGGATGAGTATGCCTTTTTCGGAGATCTCGAATCGCCGGTTTTCATCATCGACGGCGGTGCGAACATCGGTATCGCCAGCCTATATTTCCTGAATCGATATCCGGCAGCGCGTGTGATTGCCGTCGAGCCGCATCCGGCGAATTGCGAAGTCTGCCGCAAAAACCTTGCGCCGTATGGTGAACGGGCAACGCTGCTTCAAGGCGCCATCTGGAAAGATGCGGGCCGGCTGATACTCGACGTAGCGCGGGGAGAAGAGTGGACGATCAGCGTGCGGTCCGGGGGCTCCGGTCAGCCCGGCTCTGTCGAAGCCTTCACTCTCCCGGCTTTGATCGCATATGGCGACGGCAAGGTCGATCTGCTGAAACTGGATATTGAAGGCAGCGAGAAAGAGCTCTTTGGGCCGGGTGTACAGGAATGGCTGCCGGCAATCCGCAACATTGTGATCGAGTTACACGGCGGGGATTGCTCCGACCGCTTCTTCAGCGCCTTGGAAGGATACGAGTACGATCTGGTCCGCAGCCCCAAGGAAGCGCTGCCAGTGGTCGCGTGCCGCAACCTGCGCGCTCACGCCGATCGGGTCATCCCGTCCGAGTTACAGGGAAGCGGGGCGCGGATGCGGAGACCTCAGGAACCGCGTTCAGGATGATTCGCGAATACTTGCGCCGTGGCTACCGGGCCGCCATCCCTCTGCTGTATGCGCGCTCGCAGTTCAAGCTCTTGCTGGGCTCTCTCAGCGGCCTCAATCTCCGCTTGCAAGACCTGGCGTCGGCCGCGGATCTGTTCTCCAACGCGGTGAGCCCGATTCCGATCCGCGCTCCCTTCGGCGAGTCGATGTTGATCGTCGCGCCGCACCAGGACGACGAAGCCATCGGATGCGGAGGCGCGCTGGCTCTGCAAGTTCGCACAGGACGCGCCGCACACATCGTGATACTGCAGGACGGCGGGGACGAGTACGAGGATCTGGGGATGCGGAGAGAAGTACTGGTTTCGCTGCGCAATGAGGAATCGCGGCGCGCAGCGGCGGTGCTGGGTCTCGCCTCCCCGCGTTGCTTAAATCATGCGCGGCTTGCTGCTGAAGCTCCTCAAGCGATTGAGGAACTGTCCGCGATGATCGCCGAGGTACATGCGGACGCGGTGTTCGTGCCGTTTCTTTTGGACGGCCACCCGGATCACCGCACCGCGAACTACATTGTGGCCCAAGCGTTGAAAACCGTCGGCTGGAAGGTGCGCGTGCTGGGCTACGAGGTTTGGGGCCTCACTCTACCCAACGTGCTGGTGGTCATCGACGACGTCATCGAGCAGAAGCTGCAAATGCTTTCCTGCTTCGATTACGCGAATAAAGCTGTGGATTATGTGCACAGCACCAAGGGCCTGAATATGTACCGGTCCCGCCTTCTGGGCGCCGGCATGTGCCAGTACGCGGAATGCTTTTTCGAAATCCCCCGCCAGGAATACATCGACGTGGTGGAAAGGATTCACGGCGCTGGACCAACTTAGAAGCCATTCGGGGGAGCACAAAGAATCGCGATGGAAGAAATCCGGGCGTTCAGCGAAGAGCATGTACGCGACGTGGCCAATCTTTACTTGAGCGCCGGCCGGGGAGAATTCAGACCCGCGCCGCCCGCGCTCGAGGATGCTTTTCGAGAATGCTTTTTGGGTAACCCTTGGGTGTCGCCGGAGATTTCCCCGCTGGTATACATGGAAAAGGGGAAACTGGTGGGCTTTCTGGGCGTAATCCCGAGGCCGATGCAGTTTCGCGGACGTGCGATTCGCGCCGCGACAATCACAGTTTGGCTGGTGGATCATAAGCTCCATCGCGGCCTTGCGGGCATGAAACTTCTGCGCCATCTTTTGAACGGCCCGCAAGACTTTTCGATTACGGACGGCGCAGGGAACGAAACAAGCACGATCTATACCGCGCTGGGAGCACGCGTCTCTCCGGTTTACTCCTTTAACTGGGTGCGCACGCTGCGTCCATTCCAAACCGTGCGTGGCGTGTTTGATCGAATGGGCGGAGTTTTGGCCAAGCTCAAGGGACCGTCCGGGGTGGTCACGGCGCCGCTGGATTTCCTCTTGTCGAAGCTGCCTGTGGAAGCGCTGAAGCGTCCAAAATCGGCCTGCTCCTCCAAGCTGGTGTCCGCCGGCGAACTCCTGGAATGTATTCAGGAAGCGGGCGGGCGCGAAGCGTTGAGGCCGGCGTATTCCATGCCTTCCTTCGGTTGGCTGCTATCCCAGGCGGGGAAAAGCGAGGGACATCAGGGACTGCGTATGGCGACCGTGCACAACCCGGAGGGAGCGCGTTGCGGCTGGTTTGTTCACTACGCCACTCCAGGCCATCCGTCTTTTGTCCTTCAGATCGGCTGCCACCGGCGACGCCAATTCACCGATGTGCTGCTGGCGCTCTTCGAGGATGCTTGGGAGCAGGGGGCCTCGGCGGTCAAGGGACAGGCCATCCCCCAATTTCTGACTCCTCTGACGGAGCAGTATTGTCTGTTCCGGCAGCCCTACGCCTGCGTGATCGGCCACTCACGAGATGCCGAGATCATGCAGGCGTTTCAGGTCGCGGATACAGCGCTGTCCCGGCTGGACGCCGGGGCTTGGCTCCCGTTTTCGACGGGCGCCTGGATCTAGAACGCTCGAAACCGCTCTCTGTGTTCGCGGCTCTGCCAACAGATTGCAAGTTGAGCGCCGATTCTGTCGCGCGCGGTTCAGGGGAGCCCCACCACAGGTTCGGAGGTCCGGTTCGCGTTCCTGAGACTTGAGATGAAGTTCACGTAGCGCAGCACCCTTTGGCGGAAGAAACACAGAATGAACCCCATATAGACGGCGCCGCCCACGGAAATTTGCACGGCCAGACGGATTGCTAAAGGCCACGATCCGGGCAGCCGGCCGTTCAACCCCAACAGCGCGAGGCACATTACGGCCGACCCGGCCAAGGCGGGAATCAGAGACAGGGCGTATTCACGGTACGACAGATTGATGCTACGCATCAGAATGATCAGGAGCGGCATAATGGTAACCGGCGACAGCACCAGCCAGGCGGCCGCAACGCCGCTGGGACCCTTCCAGCGCGCCGCCACGATAAACGCCAAGGGCATGATCGCGAAGTTCAGAATGGACATCCTCATGGTGAATCGCGTCAGCAGCCGGGAGACGAGCACCTGTTCCGCCAGAGTCCCCAGCACTCGCATGATCATGAACAGACCAAGCCATCGGAGGGGCCCGGCGGCGGCCACCCATTTCGGCGAAAGAATCAGCGAGACGGCTTGGGGCGCCACCATGGCCAGACCGACCATCAGGGGTATGACGGAGAGACTCAGGACTTCGCCAATGATCAGGTAATAGCGCCGCGCCAGCGCAAGGTCGTCCATCACATTGGCAAACAGCGGAGTCGCGGTGCGCATGATCAAAGAGCTGATCTTCTCGGCCGGGGCGCTGGCCAGATTCATGGCCATGCGGTAGGTTCCCAGCACCGCCTCCCCCATGGTCCGGCCGATCACAACTCCGTCCGCCATGCCGTACGCGGCGGCGGCAACGCGTCCGATGGCGACGTGACGCCCCATCTCCACCGGCTTACGAATGTCGTTCCATCGCGGCCATGCGAAGGGTACTTGTTTCCAGTAACACAGCAGCGCCGCCGACGAAATCTTCCCCGCGCTCGGGCCGGCTAACAGGGCCCAGAATCCCCAGCCATACCATGCGGTGGCCACCGTGACGACGGCAGAGACCGTCACGCTCAAGGCTTCGAGCAGCGCAAGCCTCCGGTAGTCCATGTCGCGTTGCAGCAACCCGAACGGGACCGCCTGAACGCCGGTAATCAGGAAGCCCGCGCAGGTGACGGCGAAAAACAAGACGTGGTTGCTGCGGAAAAACCATGCCAACGCCGGCGCCAGCAGCACGGATACCCCAAAGATCCCGGTGCATAGGAGCATCGAGAACAGATGCAGCTGCCCCAGCGTCCTGCGGTCAAGCTCCGGCATATGCAGCACGGCCGTTCCAATGCCAAACTCCGCCAGCACGTTGGTGATCCCGACGAACATGCCGGCAATTTCTCCGATGCCGACGTCGGCCTGCGAAAGCAGCCGGGCCACCGCGAGCACCGAAGCCCAGGTAAGAAGCTGAGTTGCCCATTTGGCTCCGGCAGTCCAGGCGAGACCCCCGGCGAATTTCGCATCCAGATTGCGCTGATCTTGGAGTTTATCCGGAGTCATCGTTCCCGGCGGACCTCAACGCAAGCTGATCGGCAGAATCAAACGCTTCCGTAAATCGCGAGAGGAGGAGCAACCCTGCCTGAGGATTAAGATCGTCCAGACCTCCCTCCAATAATAGCCAAACGAGCATCGCCGAAAGTGGCAACGCGGCACCGCTCCTTGCAGTCACGGCTCGGTGCGCGGCGCATTCGCACGTCCCCGGCGCCTCATCGCCTAGAACAAGACTGCGCGTCTATGGCACACTGGAAACGCAGGTCATGACGCTCAACCAGGCCCTTACCATCATCAACTCCAGGAGAGAGCGCGCCGAATGCGAGATCTACTATCTGGTTTGCGGCTTCGAACCGCTGCATCTGGTCACCCTGCTCCGGGCCCATCTCCTTGAAAGGAGGGCCGACCTGAAAAACGTTGAGGTTCGCCATGGAGTATACGGAGACCTGCGTGGGAACATCGAAGCGGCGGCGGGGTCGGCTGCGATCGCTTCCGCCATGGTGCTGGAGTGGGGCGACATCGATCCGCGGCTCGGCCTGCGCAGCAGTGGAGGATGGTCAGGCGAAGCGAAGGCAGACATCCTGGAGAGCTGCCCGCAACGTTACACTCACTTGGAAACGGCTATCGAAAAACTGGCCGCCCGCATGCCGGTAGCGGTCGCTGCGCCGAGTTTGCCCTTGCCCCCGATTGGGAATACCATCCGCGCCCAGAGCAGCGTCTTTGAGCTGGATCTCGAACAGCAATTAGCGGCATTTCTCCTGCGCCTGGCACGGCTCCCCGGCGTCCGCGTGCTCCAGCGGCAGCGCGCGGAGTCCTCCAGTCTCGACGCCAGAACGGAATTACTCGCCGGCTTCCCGTATACCGTTCCCTTTGCCGATGCGCTGGCGAACTCGTTCGTCAATGTCCTGTGCCAGCCAGCTCCGAAGAAAGGCCTGATCACCGATCTCGACGATACTCTCTGGTCCGGAATTGTCGGCGAAACGGGCGCGGCAGGAGTTTCCTGGAGCCAGGAACACCATACCCAAGCGCACGGTTTGTATCAGCAAATGCTGGGGCATCTGGCCGGTTGCGGCGTTCTGGTGGCCGCCTGCTCCAAGAACGAGACTTCAACCGTGGTAGAGGCGCTGGCCCGAAAGGACTTTTTCTTCAATCCCGAATCGCTATTCCCGATCCATGCAAACTGGGGACCAAAATCGGCATCGATCTCCCGAATTTTGAAAACCTGGAACATCGCCGCCGACGCGGTTGTTTTTGTGGACGATAATCCTATGGAACTGGAGGAGGTGCAAGTTAGTCATCCGGGGATTACTTGTCTCCAGTTCCCCAAAAAGGACGCGACCGCTGTTTGGAATCTTCTCGGCGGTCTGCGCGATCTGTTCGGCAAGCCCCTCTTGATGGAGGAGGACCGGCTGCGGCAAGCCAGCATTCGAGCTTCGGCGCAGATTCAAGAGATGACTGGGGATGCGGCAGCTCCCGAGTTCCTGAGTACGCTTCAGGGTCGAGTGACTCTGGACTGGAGCGCCGATCCCGGCGACAAGCGAGCCCTGGAGTTAATCAACAAGACGAACCAGTTCAATCTCAACGGTCTTCGCATTGAGGAAGGCGAATGGCGCCGCCGCCTGGAAAACGAGGATACGGTTCTCGCGGTTGCTTCCTATGAAGACAAGTTTGGTCCCTTGGGCAAGGTTGCGGTCCTGCTGGGAGCCCAGCACGCGGGCAAGGTCAAAGTGTCGCATTGGGTGATGAGCTGCCGGGCCTTTTCGCGCAAGCTGGAGCATCACACTCTGGAGGGTCTCTTTCAGGTTTCCAACGCGGACGAAATCGAATTCGCCTTTGCGGCAACCGACAGAAACCAGCCGCTCCAGGAATTCCTGCGCTCCCTCGGCATCCTGGCGGACGGGGAAGGATCGCACCGTATTTCGCGCGGCGGCTTTCGGGAGCGCTGCGGAGTTCTGCCGCACCAAGTATCGAATCCGGCAAGTAAACTGACATCAAAATGAACAACCTTCAACAGAGAATCGCGCTTTGTTTCACCAACGTATTTCCGAACATCCGGCAGGATGAGATTCCCAACGCCAGCGCCGCCTCATTGGCAAGCTGGAATTCCATCGCGCAGGTTACTCTTCTGTCCTCCCTCGCGGAAGAGTTCGGTATCGATTTCGAGGTGGAGGATTTCGAGCAGCTGGATTCCTACCCGCTGATCGTCGAGTACTTAGAGAAGAAAACCCTGGATGCATGAGCCGCGGCCGCTTTCCCTGCACCACGTCGGGTTCGTCGTCGCCGCCATCGCTCCCGCAATAGACGGGTTCCTCCGCTCACTCAACGCATCGTGGGACCAGCGGATTTTCGAAGATCCTCTTCAGAAAGTCAAAGTCGCTTTCCTGGCCACGAAGCCCGGCGACCCGCAGATCGAATTGGTGGAACCCACCGGCGACAGCTCCCCCGTGCGCACGTTTCTCCAGGAGCGCGGCGGCGGACTGCACCACTTTTGTTACGAGACGGATCACCTGGAAACCGAGCTAAAAGCGTTCCGCTCGCGCCGCGGGCTCCTGGTGCGGCCTCCTATGCCCGCTGTGGCGTTCGGTGGCCGCCGGATAGCGTGGTTGGTGACCCGCGAGAATCTGCTTGTGGAACTGCTGGAGACTACGCCGGCGGGAGCCGGACACGAACCGGCGGCCGATTCTCGCGCGTGAAAGGCGCGGGATCCGACTGGGGGTCCGCTTCATTCCAGGGCATCAGTGCGTTTCCGCGTCGCGGCGGTCTTTCGGCCGGACATTTTGGCAAATCGTCACGGTTCGGTAAGGAAAGCCATCATATTCATACCCTTTAAGCGCTCGGAAGAAAGTCTTTTCACACTCGTCGCCATGAAATTCAATCGCAATATTCCTGATCGCCGGAAGCCATACCTCGGTATTCTTACCAAATAATTCCAGTTCTCCGCCCTCGATATCCACTTTCAGAAAGTCAACTATTCCGCCGCCGCCGGCCGCAATCAGCGCGGGGACATCATAGGACTGCACGGATGGCCCATCCGCTCCATTCCGGGCCGCTCCGTTTTCAGCAGCCTTGACGTGGGTATTCCATTCCAGTTCCCCATGAGCCAGGACTACCTGGCCGCAACTGCTCCAGATCGCACCCTTGATCAACACCACGCGGTCGGAGTATGGCGCCAGATTCATCCGGCACATCTCGAACGTATCGGGGTCCGGCTCAATCGCCACGATCTTCAAACTGGGATAGCGGTTCAGAAAGTAGAGGGAGGCCATCCCGATGTTGGCTCCGGCATCGATCATGAGGCGGGGGGAGCCGAGATCGTTGAGAATATCGAAATCCTTTATCGCCAGATGCTGATAGAAAGCATAGCCGTCACTGCCATTGCCCCCCCGAATCTTAACCGGGTTGGGATAACCCGGCACCTTAATTTCGTAAATTGCCTTGTTCGTCTGTCCAAAGGCGGCCGCGATGCGCCGGCGGACCAATTGGAGGGTCGCGGATGGGCCCACGCCTCGAATCGCACGATATAGGGCCCGCACGCGGGAGACGACTCGCCCTGGCGGTGAATCCCAAAATTGCATGCTATCTCCGAGTTTAGCGGCCGAGGCTCGGCATGTCTAGAACCCGTCAAACCAGGAAAAGTCCCACGCATCCGCCGTTGACAATTCCTCGGCCAAGTCCTGCGAGGCCGTCTTGAAATACTGTTGCCAGAAGGGCAGGCGATAGGTGTAGGGCCGCAACGCATCGGCGGGGGCGCGCTTGGCTGGCGTGCCGGTCGAGAATTTCAGCGCATCCGCCCCTTCCTCGCGGGCGATTCCGATCGACCCGAGCAGAAGGTTTCTGAACGTGGACGGATCGTCGCCTGCCGCTTGAAGATCCGCCACATCATACAGGGTCATGCCGAGGTCCGAATCCTTGCGGCGCACCAATACCGCGTAGCCCAGCAGGGTTGCCCCTTGTTCGGCCACAACAATGGCCGCCCTGCCGCCGCGAAAATCGCCGCGGAACCGCCACTCCAGCACGGCGCTGGTTCGCACCGCGCGCAAACGACCCGGGGCCGCGCCGATGGTCTGCCACAGTCCGTCGAAGCGATCGTCGAATGCCTGCAACCGGCGTACGGAGGATGTCAGGGGTCCCCGTCCGCTGCGGCGCCAGACGTCTCTGGTTAGCAGCGCCCAACCCGCCGGCCAAGCGAGCAAAGCGGCTCCGCGGATCGACCTCCGCAGCAGAGCCGCGCGGGCAAATGCGCGAGGACGTAATGCCCAAAAGCAGGGGGTCCCGTAGTCCGGAATGGGAATGCGCTGGATTCTCATCGCGGTCAAAATTTGAGCCGTTGTGGGGTTTGCGGTTACATTCAGGCACAGATCGATGCCTGGTTGGCGGAAGAAGGTGGTCATCAGTTGCAGAGCCTTGCCGCGATGCTCGGCGTCCACCGTCCACCCCGCGGCAACCACCGCCTTGACGCGCCTCCCCGCGATCTCATAGAGCATGTGAATATTGTCGAGATTGCCGACCACAGATAATTGCTCTGTTTCGAGAACCCAGCCGATAGGGACGTTTCTGAACTCCGATGCAAAAGGATAGGCTTCCCAGCGTTCCCGCCAAGCTAGTTTGTCGAGGCTGCCCATCCCATTGCGCTCGAGGAGCCGGGAGATGGCGTCGGCGTCCTCAAACGTGGCCTCCCTTATTTGGGGCATCGGGGAGACGCAAAAGGTGCGGCAGGCGCCTCCAAACCAAGCCAGGAACCGATCGCGCCGCATTCCGTCCTGCGCGAGTTCCTCGGAAGAGGCTGCATTCTCCCAGATTGTAGCATCGTAAAATAGGGGAACATGCATCAAAGAGCGCTACGTGCCGCTGGGATCTGGGATCCGCTCGCCGATACTCCGATGAACTCGTGAAAAGACGCCGGATCCTATTTATTTCTCCGCGCCAATGCTGGCCTTCCATCAGCGGCGCGAAACTTCGCGAGTATCATTTCCTGCGCGCGCTGGCGCGGGGATTCCGGCTTACCTATCTCTATTTCCGCGAAAACGGAGAGCCCGCGTGGATCAAGGAGCATCTTCCGTCTTGCGAGGAAGTGGTGGGAGTCGACATGCCTCGCACATACGGGACCTGGAATCTGATGCGGGGCGCGGCGGGAAGATGGCCTCTGCCGATCTTGAACTACACTTCGACCGCGATGGCGGCGGCCATTACCAAACTCAAAGGGTTCTACGACGTGGTGCATCTGGATAGCATCCACATGACGCGCTATAGCAGCGTAGTGGAGGCGATTCCGGGCATGGCCACGCGGGTGGTTTACAACTGGCACAACATCGAATCGGAAGCGATGCGACGCCACGCGGCGGTTTCCACCAGGACCAGGCGGGTCTATGCAGAACAAACCGCCCGGAAGCTGGAACGGCTGGAGCGAGGCATCCTGCGGACCGCATTCGGCCACATTGTCTGTAGCGAGCGGGAACGGGAGCATCTGTTGAAGATCGCGCCCCACGCGCGAATCGTCACGGTGGAGAACGGCGTGGATACCGCTTACTTCCAAGGCGCAGGCGGCCAATCGGGAGCGAGCCGGCGAATCGTGTACGTGGGGAAAATGAACTACTACCCGAATATCGAAGCCGCGACACATTTTGTCGAACGCATCTGGCCGGTGGTGCGGGAACGCCTGCCGGGAACGACGTTGACGATCGCCGGCTCCGATCCGGCGGAAGCGGTGAGGGCGCTGGACCGGGTGGAGGGGGTGACTGTCACCGGTACAGTGCCGGACGTGCGGCCGTTCTATCGCGACGTGTTGGCCGCGATCGTGCCGCTGCGCACTGGAGGAGGGACACGGTTGAAAATTCTGGAGGCGATGGCGGCAGGGGTGCCGGTGATTTCCACTCGCATGGGCGCGGAAGGTTTGAGCGTGGAGCCGGGGCGGAACATCCTATTTGCGGATGTGGATGATCCGGGGGAGTGGGTTGCTAACTTGCGGCGGCTTGCCGAAGCTCCCGAGGAAAGCGCGAAGATGGCCGCGCGGGGAATCGAGCTGGTCAGAACGCGCTATGACTGGGACATCGTCAGCGATGGGCTGCGCAGAACCTACGATGAGTGGCTGGAAGCTTCTAAATGAAACCACGGAATGAATCTGAATGAAGTTGCTGGCGATCATCGAGGCCTACACGATAACGGGACCGGCCAAGAATCTGATCGAATTCGCCGGGGAGGCGCAAGCGGAAGGCGTGGAAACCACCATCGGCACGTTCGTGCGGGGACAACGCACGAATCTTTTCATCGAAACCGCACGGGCGGCGGGAATTCGAGTCGAGACTGTGGAGGAGGGGGGAGCGGGAGATTTCAGCGTGAAAGGGAGGTTGCGGGAATTGGTTGCGCGCGTGAAGCCGGATGTCCTTCAAACCCACGCCGTCAAATCTCATTTCCTGATACGTTGGGCGGGATTGCACCGGCGAGCGCCGTGGGTGGCGTTTCATCACGGCTATACTTGGCCGGCGCCGCGAGCCAGATTGTACAATCAGTTGGACCGATGGTCGCTCAGAGCGGCGCGCAAGGTGCTGACGGTGAGCGCAAAATTCCGCGATGAGCTGATCGCAAAGGGCGTTCATTCGGACCGGATCGAGATCGTCCAGAACTCGATTCGCACGGACTGGGGCAATGGACACGCCGAAAAGACGCGCGGCGAGTTACGGCGAGAGTTGGGGATCGCGGAAGGCGGACGCGTGATTCTCGCAGTGGGGCGGCTTTCCCGGGAAAAAGACCACGTGACACTACTCGAGGCGGTGGCTGGATTGGAGAAATGTGCCTCATGCCAGCTTGTGATTGTCGGGGACGGACCGGAGCGGGGCCGGATCGAACAGGGAATAGAGCGATTGGGACTGTCCGGCGCCGTCACGCTGACGGGGCAGCAGGATTCGGCCGAGCGCTATTACGCGATTGCCGACATAGCGGTTTTGCCATCGGTTACCGAAGGATCGTCGAATGCGCTTCTGGAAGCGATGGCTACGGGCGTGCCGGTGGTGGCAACCGCGGTGGGAGGGACGCCGGAAATTGTAACCCATGAAGAAAGCGCCTTGTTGGTGAGGCCGGGGAACGCCTCGGAAATGGGCGCGGCGATCTCGCGATTGGCTATGGATGCCGAATTGGGCAGGCGGCTCGCGGATCGAAGCCGCCAGTTGATTCGTGAACGGCACGCTCCGGAAGCACGAGCCCAGCGGCTGTGCGCGATCTATAAAGAAATCGCACTTCCTAAGTAACAGGTTCTAAGCGTAGATTCTGGCAGATGGCGAGGTAGCAGGAGTCGGACGATCCACTGGCTGAATCTGTCCAGGTACGGTGCAGGGATAAATCGTATCGATAGCCGATCAGGGCGGCAAGGAAGCGAGCTTTGTTTTCCTCGCCATGCAACTCTATAGCAATATTGCGAACGCGCGGAAGCCATTCCCGCGCATCCGGTCCGAAGACCTCGCCTTCGCTGCCTTCGATATCCAGTTTCAGCAGATCGATCTTTCCGTCACCGTGTTCCATGAGCGACGGTATGGTAAAGGCTTCTATGGAGCCGGACTGATCGTCTCGCACCCGGCTTAGCCATTCCTGCCGTCCCATTTCTAAAGTTAGGCGCCCTCCGCTCTTCCAGATCGCGCCATGAATGAGTGTCACCCGATTGCCGTACGGCGCTAAATTCATGCGGCATAGCTCCAGGTTGGCGGGATCAGGCTCGACTGCGATGACTCGCGCCCTTGGATATCGATTCAAAAAGTACAAGCTGGCCACACCTATGTTGGCCCCGCCGTCGATGATGAGAGGCGACGTCTCCAACTCGGCAGTCAGTGCATATTCCTGGGTAACGAGAACCTCGTAGAGCGCCACCGCGTCACTGCTCTGTCCTCCCCTTATGAAAATCGGATGAGGATAGCGCGGGATTCGCAAAGCATACCTGTTTTGGGACGTGCCGGTCAACCGTATGCGCACCAACTGCAGCATGGCTTGCCACCCCAACGCCTGATATGCGCGAAATAGGACTCTCGCACGCGTTACCATCCACCAGATTCTATTTCGCATTGGTGCACGACTCGGCACAGACTAGTGTAGTGTCCTCCGTGACACTTGACAACTTTCCCTGACCGACAGGGGCTCAGAATCAGCCTTTCCGCGTGAGGATGCCGCTGATGTACTATCGAAACGAGGGCGCGCTATCTGAGAGGGTTTGCGAAAAAAGCGGCTGCCGCAGTCGCGCGGGTTTTGGTGTTCCCAGCGGCGTGTTTCGCTGGTTTCGGACGATGGCGTCAACCCTATCTGTTTTTTGCTCAAGCCATGGCAGTCGTGCCTGGAATTATCGGCAGTTACCTTCGAGTCGCATACTACGGTTTTACGCTGGAGAAGGTCGGCCGCGGCTGCCACATTGCTTTTGGGACCTACTTCGCCCATTCGAATTCAACACTCGGGAACAAGGTGGGGATTGGTTCCTACTGCGTTCTCGGACAAGCCGATATCGGCGAGGGAACCCTCTTGGCCAGTGCTATCCAGATTCTCAGCGGATCGAGACAGCATGTGCGAGACGAGGCCGGACAGTTAACGGATGAGGGGCGCTCCTTTCGAAGGATTTCGATTGGGCCGCGCTGCTGGATCGGCGCGGGAGCCATCGTGATGGCCGACCTGGGGGAGGGCGTGACCGTCAGGCCGGGCTCAGTCGTCTCGCAGGACGTGCCAGAAGGCGCCACTGTCTCCGGGAACCCCGCGCGCAACTTCGCTATGGTGATCAAACCCGTTTCCTGATCTCCACGCCTTGGTTTTTGGCTTCATTGGCTCCGTAAACTATACTGAAAAATAAGGATGCGTTACCCAGCCCCATCCGGAACTTCGGAGACGGAGTTGTTTGCCAGGAATTCCGACGGGAAACCGGCGATCGCGCCGACGCCGCAATCCGTGTTCGCCTTCGGCATCCTGATTCGGGAAACCGAACAAGCACTACTAAAATTATTCAGCGAGGGGCTGCTTTCCGGGACCACGCATACCTGTCTGGGGCAAGAACTGTGCCAGATGTCGGTGGTGCGGGCATTGAATGACCCGGACGACATGATCCTCTCGAACCATCGCAACCACGGGCATTTTCTAACGTACAGTGGGGACTTCTTCGGCCTGCTGGCGGAGATTATGGGGCGGGAGGGCGGAGTTTGCGGAGGCATCGGCGGTAGCCAGCACCTGGCGTTTCGCGGCTTTCACAGCAACGGCGTTCAAGGCGGGATGACTGCGATCGGCGCGGGGCATGCCTTCGCCATGCGGAAGCGCGGCTCAGGAATCGTCTCGGTGGTAATCGGCGATGGCACGCTGGGCCAAGGTTTAGTCTATGAGAGCCTGAACCTTGCTTCAATTTGGGAATTGCCGATGCTGTTCGTGGTGGAGAACAACGGGATCGCGCAGACCACCCCGACTTCGGCAACCACCAGTGGAAGCATCGAAGGCCGAGCCTCCGCATTCGGTATCGAGAAGTGGAGGCTTGACGATTCGTCTCCCGATTTCCTGGAAAGCGTGGAGGCTGTTGTAGGCGAGGTCCGCCGCACCAGGCGGCCTGGGTTCCTCATCATCGACACAATGCGGATGGGTCCGCACAGCAAGGGCGACGACCTGCGCGACAGTTTTGAGATGGCTGCGATCCGCCATCGGGATCCGTTGGAGAGTATGGGCAGGCGCCTTCCAGAGCTCGAACGGGAGGAACTGCGGCGGGCCGCTAGAGAATTCGTGGCCGCGGCTTGCGAGCGTGCCAGGGCGGCGGCTCCCGCGCACCGCCTGGAGGCCCGCGATTCCATTTTCGTACTTCCCCCGAGGAGTTCCGCCGAGAGACCGCCGGCTCCCGCGGCGCGCGTGAATGTGCGCAGCGATTTGAACGCGGCGCTCCGAGCGATGCTCGAGGCTTCGCCGAAAGTGATTTTATTAGGCGAAGACCTGCACGATCCTTACGGCGGAGCGTTCAAGGTAACGGCTGGCTTGAGCACCGAGTTTCCGGAGCGCGTGATCTCCACACCTATCAGTGAAGCCGGTGTGGTCGGCGCCGGAATCGGGATGGCCATGCACGGGGCCCTGCCTGTGGTGGAGATCATGTTCGCCGATTTCATCACGCTGGCATTCGACCAGATTTGCAATCACGCGGTGAAGTTTACGGGAATGTTTCCGGAGGCGGAGACACCGCTGGTCATTCGCACGCCCGCGGGAGGCAGGCGAGGTTACGGTCCCACGCACAGCCAGAGTCCGGAGACCCTGCTGTGCGCCGTTCCAGGCTTGACGGTGGTTTTCCCCAGCGCGCGGCACGTGCCCGGCGATCTGCTGTGGAACTCCGTGTTCCGATGGCCTTACCCCACTGTGTTTCTGGAGCACAAGTTGTTGTATGGAGCACCGGTCGATGCGGCGGACTACCGCGTGTGCGAGCCCGCATCCGAGGATCCGGCAGCCGCGCTATTTCCGACGCTGGCAGGGGGCGATGCCGACCCGGATGTTACGTTGATCGCGTACGGCGGAATGGTGGAGATGGCCGAAGCTGTCGCGTCCGAACTGCGGCAGGAGGAATTGAGGGTCGAGATCGTCGTGCCTTCCCTGCTTTCTCCGTTCCCGCGCGGGACGTTGAGCCGGGTTCTGCGAGGCCGGGAGCGCATTGTCATGATCGAGGAAACCCACGCCGGGTGCGGTTTCAGCGCCGAACTCGGGGCTGTATTGCTGGAGGCGGGATTCAGGGGCAGCTATGCGCGTGTCGGCATGGCGCCGGTTCCCATCCCGGCGGCACGCTCGTTGGAGTCGCTGGTTATGCCGGACCGCCGCCGCATCTTTGAAGCCGTGCTGCAGGTTCTCAACGCTTAGCCCGAATGCCCACTCCAGTTTACACGCCGCGCATCAACAACAATGACGATACTGTCCGGCTGGCCGCCGTGCTGGTCGAAATCGGCTCGCAGATTCGCGCGGGGGACCCCATCATCGAGGTCGAAACCGACAAAGCAACGTTCACCGTGGAGTCGGCGGCGGACGGCTATCTCCTGACGGTGAATGGATCGAAAGGCGACACATTGGAGGTTGGGTCGATTCTTGCGTGGATCGGCGCGACGGCGGACGAGTCTGTCGCCACGGAAAAGGCCGCGCCGAACGCACCGGAAGAAGGGTCCGACGCCGCACCTACGCTACGAGCCTTAATGCTGCTGAAAGCGCACGGTCTCAAGATAGCGGATGTCCCACATTCGGGACGGCTCACGGCAGCCGACGTGGAGCGGTTTGCCACAGGCCGGCGCGACCGGGAGGCTGGCGCCGCACCGCCCAAGAAATGGGCCGAGCCCGCTACCAATGGACGCGTCGAATCGTTTACTCCCGAAGAAAAGGGAATGGCTCGCACGGTCACCTGGCATCGCGACGAAGCCGCCGCGGGGTATATCGAGGTCGCACACGATGCCGAGCCCTGGGAGGCTTACGCCCTGGAATTCCAAAAGACCCGGGGGTTGTTGTTGAATCCGCTGCTGTCGCTGATGGCGTGGCGATTGGCAAAAGTAGCGGCGGAACATCCACGGATCAATGCCACCGCAGGCCCGGACGGAGCGTATTTGTACAACCAGGTGAATCTCGGATTCACGGTGCAAGTGGGAACCAGCTTGTACCTGGTGGTGGTTCGCGATGCGGCGTCCAAGAACGAAATCGAATTTGTGCGGGAATTGACTGAGCTTCAACGCGCGGCCATGAAACGCGCTCTCAAGGCGGAGCAAACCGCGGATGCGACCATCGCTTTTACCAGTATGGCGCGATGGAACGTGGTTCGGCACATTCCGGTACTGGTTCCGCAGACCAGTTTGATCGTGGCGCATTCATCTAAAGTCAATGGCCTTACGCATTTAGGCGCGAGTTACGATCACCGGCTGCTCACCGGCTTCGACGTCGCTCAGGTATTGCAGACGTTATCCGCGCCGCCAGTGTAGACTGATAAGGACGGGTAGCAACCGCGATGATAATCGATCGTCGGCAACAGATCCATGCAAAGATCGTGGAGCTCGCGCGACAACTTGGCAAGGATGCACGCAATCTGCGCTTCGATCAAGAAATACCCTCCACTGGATTGCTGGATTCCGCCGCGATCATGGAACTGATCCTGTGGTTCGAAGGCGAATACGGGCTCACTATTCCCCAGGAGGACCTGATCCTCGAGAATCTCGGCACCATCGATGCGATGTCGAGCTATTTGGAGCGCGTCGGCGTTGGACTGGATCCTTGATACAAAAGTGAACCTTAGAATCGAGCAGGCTTGAGCATGGTTCGATTCGGCATCTGCACTGAAGAACAGTATTTTCGGCTGGCGAAGGATCGGCGAAGTTCCAACCGGCACGTCGCATACAGCCTGCTGGACATGGGCGACCAGCCTTCCGAAGCGCGAATCCGCGCTTTTGAAGACATCAGCATCCTGTTTTGTACCTCGAATGGAACGTTCCGGACCACATTCCCGCAGCGCTTCCAGGATGTCGATGAGGCAGTAATCCGGTGGATGAAGCAGGCGTATCCGGGGGACGCGGAGATCCAGATCCAGGATCGCGCGGTATCGCACGGATTGACGTCGCTCGAATGGGCGGAGCGCGTCTTCCAGTGGTTTCCCAAAGCGCGATTCGAAGCATCCGATATTTTGCTGGAGTTTTTCGAAATTTGGCGCGACGGCACTGCGTATATCGTGGAGCCGAACGGCCGCGCGATTCAGTTCATCCAATCGCCCTGGGTGCTTTCGCTGGAACATCCCGAGCCGAAGCGGTATCCAGTAAACCAAGTGGTCGCACGCTGGGCCAAGCGCCGTTTCGAACGCCTGGGTCTGGGAGAAAGCTGGATAAAGACCGCGGAGAAGCAGGGCTGGCGCGTGCGAAACATTCCTTACATTCATCCCCGTGCGAGGGCGCTGGCGCGCACCAATCCCAACTTCCAATTCCGCGTGCGAAGCGTATTTGAAACCACGCCGGACGCCTGCGACGTTATCCGGACGATGAATATTTTCAACCGCTCCTATTTTTCCGATGAACAGTTGTCCGCCGGAGCTAACGGCATCTTTCGTAGCCTCCGGCCGGGAGGGATGTGGATCGTGGGCCGAACTCTGGAAGAGGATTTCAGCAATCACGTCTCCCTGCTGCGGCGCGGCGATCGAGCTTGGGAGACGCTGGAGCGGATTGGTAAGGGAGCGGAAATCGAAGGGCTTGTATTGGGCGCGGGGTCATGAATCGGGTCTCGATTGTACTGATCAGCGACACGTATCCTCCGGTAATGGGCGGGTCCGAGATCGAGGCGCAGCGGGTGTGTGGGGAACTGATTCGCCGAGGGCATCGCGCGCTGGTGCTGACGGCGGGGGGTGCGCCGATGCCGGCCGTCGCGGAGTTCGTGGATCCGGAAGGCGTACCGGTGCGCATTCTCACCCGCTCCGCGCGAGGCCGCCTGAAAGACATGCAATTCGCCGCCGGCGTGGTCTGGACGTTGTGGCGGCAAAGGCGAAATTACCAGATCGTCTATTTTCTGATGCAGGGACTGCATCTGGCGGCGGCGCTGCCGGTGGCGCGCGCGCTCGGTAAGCCGATCGTGATGAAGTTCGGAGGCAGCGGAGTGATCCCGCTGATGCGCAGTGTCCGTACCGGCCGAGTGGAACTGGGTTGGCTTCGGAAATGGGCCTACCGGCTGATGGTGCTGAATGAGGGCATGATGCAGGAGGCGATCGAGGATGGCTTCCCGCGACAGCAGATGCTGTGGATGCCGAACCCGGTGAACACGGATGAGTTTCGCCCCGGCACACCTGGTGAGATCGCGGAGCTTCGCCGCAAGTTCGGGATACCGGCCGGCGCGTGTGTGGCGATTTACACCGGACGTTTGTCGCGGGAGAAGGGATTGCCGCCGCTGCTCAGAGGGTTCGCCGCCGCTGCCCGCACCGCGCCGGACGCCGTGCTGCTGCTGGTGGGCGACGGAGCGATGCGCGAGGAGCTCGAAAAACTCGCTGCGGGGTTGGGGCTCGGCGCAGGGCGAATCCGATTCGTGGGGCGGGTTGCCAGCGCCGATGTCGCCTTATGGCTGCGCGCCAGCGATCTTTTCGCACTCACGTCGCCGAGCGAGGGATTCTCTTGCTCACTCCTCGAAGCGATGGCGGTTGGGCTCGCGTCGGTAGTCACGCGCATTCCCGCCAATCAGCAGCTGGTGGACGACTCCGTTCACGGCTTGAGCGTGCCGGTGGCGGACGAGGCGGCGATCGCGCAGGCTTTCATGGCTCTGTTCGGCGACGCGGCGATGCGGAGAAAAATGGGAGCGGCGGCGCGGCAGCGGATCATCGAAAAGTATTCGACAGGAAAAGTCGTGGAACGGTACGAAGCGCTTTTCACGGAGATGCTGAAAGACTCGCGCGCCTGACAGGGAAAACAAGAATTCCAGGTGCATCAGCGTTGGGAAGTTGTGCACACAAGGTTGTGTACGCTCTTCTCGCCGGATTTCAAGACGGCTCGATCCGTGGTGAGCCTTTCTCCGGTTTCAGCGACGCTGAATTGAAACGGGCGTATCGACTGCAGAAACCGCAAGCATTCCACAGGGTCCTGGCCGGTGCGGCTCGCCACCGAGGGGTGCGCTTCTATGGCAATGACGCACGCATCGGCGGACCGGATGGTTTCGCAAGCGCCGCGGAGAACGTCGATCTCCCCGCCTTCCACGTCGATCTTGATCGCGACGTTCCGCCCAAACTTCTTGAAAGAGTCGATCGTCGTGACGCGGATCGGGCCTTCCCCCGGCACCAGAAACCGGGCCGTGTAGTCGCGGTCGTAGGCGGGAGATTCAAGTTTCCCGCTTCCCACGAAGTTCGCCACCGCGCATCCGATTACCTGGGCCCGAAGCGGAAGCGCCGCCATATTCTTTTCAAGATAGGGGAGAGCGTCCGCGTTGGGCTCAAAGGCGATGACGCTCGAAATCGCCTCAGAGCGGGAGCAGACCGCAGCGGAAAAAACTCCGATGTCGGCGCCGCAATCGAACAGGACCGCGCCGGAGATGCCGGAAAGCCGGTGGCAAAACAGATTTATCAGCCTGGACTCGTATTGAAGCAAATCGTTCAGGTCCATGGGATTTCGCCGCAGGGGAACTCCGAAAGCAAACTTTCCCAGCGGATACTCGACCACCACGTCCAGCACGCCCCGCGCCGCTAGCGCCTCCATCAGCCGCGAACTTCCCCGAATATCCGCTTTTACCAGACGGTTCGCAAGTCGAAACAGAAGAGGAGGGCGCGAGACAGTCTTCACTCAGTAAACCCGGACCTCATTCCCCGCGCATGCCAGAAGAGGTTCGTCCGAGAGTGACCCTATCACATACAAAGTGTATGTCAGAATCGAGGGACCGGAGCACGGGCGGTTTTCTTGAGTGCGCGGGAATGCGTTTGAACGTCGCGACTGGATGCTAGAATCAGACCTTGGAGGGCGCCTTATTCAATCCTATGTAAACGCGGCCGAGATGTCCTCGGTATTCGGGCGCGACCGGCATGGGAAGCCTCTGATTGCCGCGGTATCCCTGGCTGCGTGCAGCTTCGGGCTCGTCATCCGGAAAACGCCCAGGCGGCCGGAAAACGCCCAGGCGGGAGCTGAGGTTCGCGCCAAGATCGTCGATTTGGCGTGTGAACTCGAAAACGACGCGCGCCAGATCAAAGACGACGACGTAATTCCCGCAACCGGCAATCTCGATTCGGCGGCCTATCTTGAGCGGCATTCCGCTGAGACCGGCTCCGGAGGTTGACGGTGGTCTGGCCCGGAGGGAAGCGGTTTGCCTTCACTGTCTTCGACGATCCCGACGGCCTGACGCGCGATGCGCGCCTGTGCGTGTATCCGTTTCTCGCGGATCTGGGTTTCCGTACCACGCGCGCCGTCTGGCCGATCGGTCCGCTACGGAACCCCACTTTTCGCGGAGAGACGTGCGCCTCCGCGGAATATCGCGAAGACGCCCAGCGCTATCAGAAGGCCGGTTTCGAGATCGCGTATCACAATGCGGCGCCGCATTCGTGTTCGCGGGCGGAGATCATCGAGAGCCTGGAGCTCTTCCGCGAGTATTTCGGGGATTATCCGTCTTCGATGGCGAATCATCTGGATAACGCCGACTCCATTCATTGGGGAACGGACCGATTGAGCGGCGCCCGGCGGGCTGTCTATAACACGCTGACGCGGGGCAAGAACAGGAGTCGGTTTTCAGGTCATATTGAAGGTTCGGAGCACTACTGGGGCGACATCTGCCGGCAGCAGATCCGTTACTGCCGCAATTTCGTGTACCGGGACATCAACACGCTGCTGGCTTGCCCTGTAATGCCATATGCCGACCCGGATCG